>ERZ857984.133-NODE-133-length-101568-cov-4.879158_pt1 | contig 101568 bp, 96 predicted proteins | sample MGYA00519914_ERZ857984 | MGnify/ENA primary metagenome ERZ857984 (study PRJEB31778, sample SAMEA3449417) | human gut metagenome | biome: human gut; feature: human-associated habitat; material: faeces | place: United Kingdom | collected 2010/2012 ...
TACAGACATCGCCGCACCTTACGTCGCTCCCCTCGCGGGGAGCGTGGATAGAAATTTATCATAGCGGTACAGACATCGCCGCACCTTACGTCGCTCCCCTCGCGGGGAGCGTGGATAGAAATTTATCATAGCGGTACAGACATCGCCGCACCTTACGTCGCTCCCCTCGCGGGGAGCGTGGATAGAAATGCTACGAGCTTTCGGCCATCCGCGATGATGGCGGTCGCTCCCCTCGCGGGGAGCGTGGATAGAAATCAAAATAACCGGGCACCGCCTGATTGAGCTTGATGTCGCTCCCCTCGCGGGGAGCGTGGATAGAAATTGGACGACTTTGGCGGTCTGGTCGAATACTGGCCGGTCGCTCCCCTCACGGGGAGGGTGGATAGAAATGGCTCGCCGAAGCAAATGGCCTGCAGTATTGCGAGTCGCTCCCCTCACGGGGAGCGTGGATAGAAATAGGTGGACGACGACACCGGCGGCAACGCGGACGAGTCGCTCCCCTCACGGGGAGCGTGGATAGAAATCCGATCAGGGGTAAAATCTGCGCCAGCAGGTTGAAGTCGCTCCCCTCGCGGAGGGCGTGGATAGAAATCCCTCCGTCCACGCCAACGGTTCCAGCACCAACGGTCGCCCTCCTCGCGGGGAGCGTGGATAGAAATTTAGGCAGCTCAGCGTTCGCCGCAGGGTTATACGTCGCTCCCCTCACGGGGAGCGTGGATAGAAATGCTGGGACAGGTATAGCAAGCGGTTCGGATTTTTGTCGCTCCTCTCACGGAGAGCGACGCATAAGAATTAAAAAATCCTGCAAGAAGAAGTGTGTTATTTCCAAAGCAAAGAGCCTGCGGATTGGCTCCACAGGCTCTTCTTTCTTGGTTGGGCTGGCGGGATTCGAACCCACGCATGCGGGAGTCAAAGTCCCGTGCCTTACCGCTTGGCGACAGCCCAGTATAGAAAAAAGCGAACTCTTGCGAATTCGCCTTTCCACTTTCAAATGGGGTGGCTAGTGGGGTTCGAACCCACGATCTCCAGATCCACAATCTGGCGCGTTGACCAGCTACGCTATAGCCACCATATGGTGCGCCCGGAGGGACTCGAACCCCCGGCCCACTGCTTAGAAGGCAGTTGCTCTATCCACCTGAGCTACGGGCGCTTAGTCGTTGTCCTTACCGGTCACGCTGCTTGAATATCATACTATAGGCAGGGGGCAAATGTCAAGGCTTTACGAGAAAAATTTCCGCCGTGGCCGCGCGCCCTCTGGCGCGGCCTTTTTGAATGTGTTATAATAATAAAACTGACCGTGACGCGCGCAGGCTGCCCTCACAAAACCGCGCGGCGCAGGATGGAAAGGATGGAAACGCTGATGTCGAACATTTGGCATGATATGAACCCCGCCCGCATCACCGCTGAGGATTTTGTGGCCGTGATCGAGATCGAAAAAGGCTCCAAGAAAAAATACGAGCTGGACAAAGAAACCGGTATGATCATTCTCGACCGGATCCTTTACACCTCAACCCACTACCCTGCCAACTATGGGCTGATCCCCCGCACCCTCTCGGACGACGGCGATCCCCTGGATGTACTGGTGCTCTCCAGCGAGGTGATCCAGCCCATGAGCCTGGTGCGCTGCTACCCGATCGGCGTGTTCACCATGCTGGACGGCGGCAAGCTGGATGAAAAAATCCTTGCCATTCCTTTCAGCGACCCCACTTATAACACCTATCATGACATCTCAGACCTCCCCGCCCACATTTTTACCGAAATGCGCCACTTTTTCCAGGTATATAAAAACCTGGAGGATAAAGAAACAGTGGTAAACGAGGAGCAGGGCCGCGAGGCCGCTATGGAAATCATCGACAAATGCCGCGAAGCCTATATCGAGGCCTATTGCAAATAAACGATTCTTTTCCCCAGAAATACGCTGCCCGGAAGTCAATGCTTCCGGGCCTTTTTTGCGCCGCCCGCAGCCCGGCTGCACCTTGGCCTACAGCCACTGGACGAATGCAGTTTTATCCTCAGAATTATAACCTGCTTTGCGGTAAAAATTCAGCGTATTTTCTTTCTTGCTGCCAGTGAGCAGCATTATTTTATAGCAATGATGCTCCACTGCAATTTGTTTTGCAAACGCAAGGCAGGCAGATGCAAGCCCCTGGTTTCTGAATGCCTCGCTGGTTATCACGTTTTCGATCAGCGCATACGGCCGCTGGCCGTGTGTAAGATTCGGTACTATAACAAGAACACAGGACGAAACAATCTTGTTCCCTTCCTGTGCAATCACGATGTGATGATTTTCATCCTGCACCATACTGTTCCAAAGCTGCAAAAGCTGCTGATCCATTCTGGGCATTGGGTTCTCATGCAGCTGCGTATACAGTTTCAGCAGCCCATAAAGATCTTCTTCCCCGGCTTCTCTGATATTCATAAAGCCCCCGCGTTTCTACCGATCGTTTCATTTTCCTTTGAGCTCAAGGCAATTGAACTCTTTTTAATGGTAGTGCCTCCAATGCCTGCTGTCAAGCTTATATAAGTATGCCTTCAAGGCTCCCCCAATGTTCGCCGAAAAACCGCCGCTCCCGCGATCGGACCGGCACGCAGCGCAAAAAACAGAGCGCCGCCCCCAAGGGCGGCGCTCCGTTTCTGCCAAACGCAGAGAGAGAAAAGAGAGTAGAGGATTGGAAAAATCAAAACAGGTCACAGCAGGCCCACACGGGTCATAAAGGCCTTGATCTGCGCTTCCTGCTCTGCGGTGGCAGGCAGGAAGGGCACCGTGCAGGTGTCGCTGATTTCAATGCCACGCAGCTGCATGGCGCGCTTGCTGATGGGAATAAAGGGGGTACCAATGGCGTACAGGTCCATCATCTGGTCAATGGTGCGCTGCCCTTTTACCATACCCTCCAGATCGCCCTCGCGCACGGCCTTGGCCCAGGCGCTGGTGATCTCAGGCGCCAGATTCGAAAGGCCGCCGATGCAGCCATTGCCGCCGCTCATCACATTATGTACCAGGTTGTCGTCGTAGCCGGACAAAATCTCGAACTCGGGGAACTCAGGCCGCAGGGCTTTGATCACTTCGCGGGTGTGCCCCATTTTTTCCACTGTGTCCTTCAGGCCCACAATGTTCTTGTGTGCGCGGGCCAGTTCAAGAATGATCTCAGGTTTCAGGTCGTAGCCGGTGCGGTCCGGGAAGTTGTACAGCAGGATATCGCCGTGAATGGCGGGGGCCACCTTGCCATAGTACTCCATCACACTGGCGTCGCTCAAGGTAAAGTAATAGGGCGGCACGATCATCACGGCCTCAGCGCCCGCGTCGATGGCGTAGTTCCCCAGTTCCACGGTCTCGCGCCAATCCATGCAGCTGGCGCCGATCAGCAGCCGGGTGCGGCCCTTGATGGTTTCGGCGGCCACATCCACCAGTTTCTTTTTGTCCTGCATCGACATGCTGAAGAACTCGCCGGTGCTGCCCATGACCACAATGCCGTCCACACCGCCCTTGATCAGGTGCTCGTAAACATTTTTATTGCCCTGCACATCCAGGGAGCCGTCCGGGTTAAAAGCAGTCACCACGGGCGTCATAAAACTGATTTTGCTCATTGTATTTTCTCCTTTTTTGTTGCAATCACTCTTTAATGGGGTTGCGCAGCACGCCGAGGCCCTGTACCTCGCATTCCACCACATCCCCAGGCTTCATGTAACGGGGCGGGTCAAAACCCATCCCCACGCCCGCGGGGGTCCCGGTGGCAATGATGTCCCCCGCCTCCAGCGTCATCCCGCGCGACAGTTCGCTGATCACTTCCGCCACGCCGCGGATGAACGCCCGGGTATTCGCGTGCTGCCGCACCTCGCCGTTCACCCGGCTCTCTACCTCCAGCTCCGGCGGAAAGGCCACCTCGTCCCCCGTCACAAGCGCCGGCCCCATCACCGCAAACCCGTCCAGGCTCTTGCCCCGCAGCCACTGTGCATGGCTGCTCTGCAGCGTCCGGGCCGACACATCGTTGAACACGCTGTACCCGAAAATGTGTTCCTCCGCCCGCTCCGGCGGGATATCGCGCCCGCCCTTGCCCAGCACCACCGCCAGCTCTACCTCGTAGTCCAGCGCCTCGTCCAGCGCCCGGTGGCTCTCGATCGCCTCTCCCGGCCCCAGCAGCCGGCACGCACGCTTGGCAAAGTACACCGCTGCCGCCGCCTGCTTCATCTGGATCGCCCGTTCGCACTCGTCAAAATGGGCCTGGTAGTTCACCCCAACGCACAAAATGTCGTGCACCGGGCGCCCGATGGGGGCCAGCAGCTTCACTTCGGCCAGGGGCAGCAGCCTTGCCGCCGGGGCTTCTCCCCGCGCAAAGGCCTCCAGCGCCCCCCGCTGGGCGGGGCCGAGCTCCCGGATCAGCTCGTTCATATCGGCAAAGCCGCACCCCTCAAACTGTTCCAGCGGCGCAACGCTTTCCCCTCCGGCATCCAGTATGCCCAGAGCTTCCGCGCCCTCCGCCCTGTATCGCACAAATCGCATCGCAGCCTCCTTTCACCGCGTGCTCACTGTCCCAAAGCGGGACCGGCGCGCGGCTGCATCCATCAGGTGAAATTGCAGACGCGGGCAATGGAGATCTCCACATAGCCCAGGCTCTCGGCTTTGGTCTGCTGCCCATTGGCTGTTTTCACAACCAGGTCCAGCAACTCATCGCCCATACCCTCCAGGGTCTTGGACCCATAGATAATGGGGCTTGCATCCACATCAATGTTGTCGCTCATCTTTTTATAGGTCTCCCGGTTACCGGTGATCTTAATGACCGGCGCAATGGGGTTGCCGGTGGGGGTGCCGCGGCCGCTGGAGAACACAATAATCTGGCAGCCGCCCGCCACCATGGCCGCCACCGAAGAGGGGTCGTTGCCCGGGGTATCCATGATCACCAGGCCCTCGTAGCTCTTCAGGGGCTTGGCGTAGTCATACACATTGCTCACCGGGGCGTGGCCGCCCTTATGGATGCAGCCCAGGCTCTTTTCCTCCAGGGTGGTCAGGCCACCGGCCTTGTTGCCAGGGCTGGGGTTGCCCTCGCGCACCTCCTCGCCCACCATCTGCAGGCTTTTTTCATAGCGATGCACAATTTCATAGATGCGGTCGTGTACCTCCTGGTTCACCGCGCGGGCGGCCAGCAGGTGCTCGCCCCCAATGAACTCGGTGGTCTCGCTCAAAACGGTGGTCGCGCCGGCCTCCACCAACAGATCGCTCATCTGCCCGATCAGGGGGTTCGCCGCCAGGCCGCTGGTGGGGTCAGACCCGCCGCATTCGGTGCCCACAATCAGCTCGCTGATGGGGAACTCCTCCCGGCGCAGAAGGCTGGCCTCGGCCACCATCTCCTTGGCGTAACGCACCGCCGCCTCAATGGCCTTCAGGGTGCCGCCGGCCTCCTGGATGATCACCTGCCGGATGGGCTTGTTGGTGCGCTCCTCAATGGCTTTCACCACCAGGTCCATCTGGCAGTTTTCGCATCCCAGGCTCACCACCACGGTGCCGTAAATGTTGGGGTTCGCGGCAAACCCGGCCATCACATCCATGGTGTAGGCCTGGTCCACAGGCACCTGGCTGCAGCCCAGCTGGTTGTTAAAAGTAACAGCGCCGGTCACCTGGGAGGCAATAATGCGGGTGGTGTCCGAAGCGCAGACGCTGGCGGGCAGAATCAGCACATGGTTGCGCACGCCCACCCGGCCGTCCGGGCGTTTATAACCGTAAAAAGTCATAGTTTCCTTCTCCTCTTTTATCAGTCGGTCAAGTCCTCACGCTTGCTCTCCACATTGTGCACATGCACGTGGGAGCCAGCCTTGATGTCGCAGGCGGCCACGCCGATGTGCTGGCCGTATTTGCAGATGGGCTCGCCTTTGGCAATATCCGCGCGGGCCAGCTTGTGGTAGATGGTCACATCCGTGGCGGCATACAGGCTGCAGGTCTGCCCCTCCAGCATATAGCTCACCTCGTCGCCCGCCTTGATGGGCTCGATGGCCACGACCACATTGTCCTTCGGGTCAATGATCATAGCGTTAATCATAGTTTTCTTCTCCTTATTCATCCGGGCTCACCACAGGTTGCCGTTTTCATCGAAGCCCCAGTCCTCAAGCTCGCCGTCGATCTCCAGGTTCGGGTGCGCCTTCACCTCGTCGATCAGCGCTTCGCTCACCCAGATGTGCCCCAGCTCCATGGTATTCTCGATGTGCACAATGCGGGGGTTCTCTTTGTCGATCATGTTGCAGGTGCGCAGCGCCAGCTTTACGGCACTCTCGTCGGTGTGGGTGAAGATGGGCATTTTCACAATATTCACCACGGTGGAGGTGACCGCGTTGGGGTAGGTAATGTCCACGTCGGTCTTGTCCACCAGGCGTTTGGTGGTCACGTCCGCCACGCCGATGCCGTTTGCGTTGCCGTGGGTCTCGTCGGTCAGGTCCAGCACCACAATGCGCTGCGCGTCAATGGGGCCGGGGGTACCGTCCTTCGCGCTTTCGGGGCAGGCAAACGCGCCGGTCACATTGGGATCCATGCCATCGCCCGAAAAGTTCTTGCCGATCTTGTCCACCACCAGCACGTCGGTCTTCTCGATCCAGATGCGGCCCATCTTGGTTTTGGCTTCCTTCAGCAGCTCGGGTTCTTTCTCCCAGATCTCGGCCGCGGAAAGGCCCGCCACCTTGAACGTCTGGTCGAATGCATTCTCGATCAGCCCCACCCCTGCCACAACATTGGTGTGATCAAAAATGACCCGGGCGAACTGCGGCATTACGCGGCCCATGTTGTTAAAGCCGGATTCGTGTACCGACTCCGCGCCGTGCTGTTTTCCCATGCCGATGACCGCCATCTTCATCAGGCCGCTCTCGTAAGGGCCGCGGAAAGCGGTGTGGGCCTTGATGCGCCCGCACAGGATCACACCGTCGGCCTCGTGGGCATTTTTGTCGATGTAGACCGGGCTCCCCTCCACGGTGTCGCCCAGATACACAGTTTCCATGGTGGCCTTGATGGGGCAGCCCATGGTCTCCTCGGTCACATTGTAACTTTTCAGCACATCCAGCTGGCCGGGCACCGTGGCGCCGCCGTGGCTGCCCATGGCGGGGAACACGAACGGCTCGGCGCCGCACTCTTTCACAAAGTCCACGATGGTCTTTATAATGATGGCAATGTTGGCGATGCCGCGGCTGCCGCAGGTAATGCCAATGCTCATGCCCGGCTTGATGTTCTGCCGCACTGCCTCGCGCAAAAGCTCCCCGCGCACCACGGCGGGCAGGTCTGCGGGTTCGATGTGGGTGGGATCAAAGCTCTGGCGCACCCGCACCATTTTGGGCAGCTTTACGGTGGCGCACAGCTGCTCTGTTACATTGTTCTTTTTGCTCTCAAATGCCATTGTATTTCTCTCCTTTTATCTCTCACACCGCTGCGTCCACCCTCTACTTTGGCCGCAGCGGCGGAAATGCGTGCAAAGAACCACAAGGGCCCACCCGGCGCCGCCCTGTGCGGGCGGACCGGGTGGGAAATGCGTCTGGTTTAGACCATGGGGAACACGGTGGCGCCGATCAGGGTGCAGATCAGGGTGAAGACCGACACAATAAAGATGGGCAGGGTATAGGTCTTCAGGCCGCCGGTCACGGTAAAGCCGGACAGGTTGGTGCAAACCCAGAAGCCGCTGTCGTTCACATGGCCGATGGAAATGCCGCCGGCCAGAGCAGCCATTGCCAGATACACCGGGTGGACGGGCACATTGGCGGACATAGTCGCCATAATGGTCATGGCGGTAATGCCGGCCACGGTACCGGAACCCTGGGCCACACGGAAGATGAACCCAATGAAGTAAGCGAACAGGCACATCATGATCACGTTGCCGGGGTTGATGTGCAGGGTATCAAGCAGCGCCTGGCCAATGTTGGTGGCCGCAATCACGGCGCCGAACGAGCCGCCCGCGCCGGTAATGGCCAAAGCCACGCCCGCGGTGCCCAGGGACTTGCTGGCAGAAACCTCAGCAGCCTTGAAGCCGATGAACTTCCAGGCGATCAGGTACGCGCTCAGCGCGCCCATCAGCAAGGCAAAAATCTTGTTGCCCAGCAGGGCCACGATCACGTTATCGCTCCCGGTGGCGGCAACCACCGTGCTCACCATAATAAACACCACGGGCAGCAGCAGGGGGATCAGCGAAACGATAAACGGGGGGCTGGGGAGCTCTTTGCTGTTGGCCTCATGCTCAGACAGATTCTTGAGCACGTCCACCTCATGGTTCACGTCCTTTTCCTCGTTGAAAAAGCCGTGATCCAGAATCTTGGTGTACACAAACAGGGTGGCAAAGGTGGCGATCAGGCCGATGATCAGGCCGGCGATGATCTGGGTGCCCAGGCCGTAGCCCAGAATATCAGGTGCGGCCAGGGGGTTCGGTGTGGGGGGCACCAGGGTCTGGGCCACGCAGTCGCCGATGATCAGCGAACCGGCCACATACGCCATGGGCTTGTTGATCTCCTTTGCAACAGCAATGCCGATGGGGATCAGGATGATAAAGGTAATATCAAAGAATACGGGAATGGCCAGCAAAAAGCCTGTGCCGGCCAGCGCCCACAGAACATATTTTTTGGGAACAGCATGCACCAATGTGGTTGCGATCTTTTGGGCGGCGCCCGAATCGCTCATCAGCTGGCCCAGCAGAACGCCCAGGCCGATGGGCAGGCCGATGCTGGTCATCATGTTGCCAAAGCCCGAAGCGATGGTGTCCATGGTGGGGATGACCCCCAAACCGCAGGAAATGCCCATGTAGGCGCTGGCGATGACCAGGCTCACCATGGGGTTGAGTTTGGGGATCAGGATCAGGCCGATAATCAGCGCGATCGAGATTGCAAGGTTCAGTACCAAAAATCCGCTCGACATATGTATGTCTCCTTTCTTTCCAGCAGGTCCACTCTCTCAATGTTTCCTAAAAAGCATTTGCCGTTGCTGGCACGGCCGCTTTAAGTTCTTCTCTTGCCGCCGCGCATTATCCCTTTCAGGAATGCCCGGCGCCCCCTCCTGCCCTCCTCTCTTCAATTCTCACAGATTGTTCGTATATAAGAATCATAAACTTATATACGAACTTTATGTTTCAAGCATAGTCCCGCATTCATAAATTGTCAATAAAAAACGAGTTCCAAAGCACATCTTTGTATGTTTCACTTATTTCACTTCATCTTTTTTGTGCAAACTGTTCACCCCAGGCCGCTCTTCCTTTTGTTACTGGACAATCCCCTTAAAAACTTATATAATTCTATAAAGATAAAATATGCCTGTCCCAATTTTTTCTGTTAAACCAATTAAAAAGACCGGAGATCGCTTTTATGCCAATGCCCACCGAACATCATGCCACCAGCCGTGTGCTGGACGTACTGGACTTGCTGGCCTCAGCCGATGAACAGGGCTATACTTTGACCGAAATCGCCGCCCGCATTGGTTCTCCAAAAAGCAGCCTCTTTCCAATCCTGCGCACTTTGTGCAGCCGCCGCTTTCTGGTGTGCGACGCCGCCACCAACCGCTATACCATCGGGCTTGGCGCCTATGCCGTGGGCTGTGCCTTTTTGTACAGCCAGACCCTGCTGGATCATCTGCACACCGAGATGCGCACCGTTGCACTTGCCTGCGGCGAAACCTGCCAGCTGGGCGTGCGGGATAAAAGGGATGTGCTGTACATCGCCAAGGAAGATTCTTCCCAGCCGATCCAGCTCATCAGCCATGTGGGCAAGCGCCTGCCTCTCTACGCCACCGCCTTGGGCAAGGCGCTGCTCCTGGATGCTTCTCCCGCCGAACTGGAAGCGCTGTACCCCACATCGGAAGGCCTGGTGGCGCTCACCAGCCACACCATTGTAAACCGCGATCAGCTTTTCCGCCAATTGGACGAGATGCGCGCTCAGGGCTATGCCACAGAGTACGGCGAGGGCGACGACAACATCTGCTGCCTGGCCGTTCCCTTGCGCCAGAGCGGCCGCACCATGGCCGCCCTGAGTGTAAGCATGCCCACCTTCCGCAATGTGGAGGGCAAGGAGGCCCTGGTGCACGGCAAACTGCTGGAAGCGCGGCAGAACATCGAAACTCTGCTGCTGCAGCCAGACATGGCTGCAGAGTTCAAACGGCTGCTTGCCCAGTATTGACATTGCACAAAAAAGCGCGCTGCCCTTTTCCCGGGCAGCGCGCTTTTTTCATTTTCACATTTCCTGGCGCCGGGTCATTTTATTCAAAAACACCACAAACATCACCGTCAGGATCATCCCTTTGCAGATGCTGGAGATGGAAATGCTCCACCAAATACCTGAAAGCCCAAGCGCCGTTGCACTGAGCACCAGCGCCGCCGGGATGCGCAGCGCGGTGAACACCGTGCTCAGCACACTGGCAGGCAGGGTATGCCCAAAGCCCGCATACGCCCCCTCCACCAGGATCTCCCAGCACATGAACAGCTCCGAAAAGCCCAGGATCACCAGGTAATCCACCCCCATGGGCAGTACCTGCGCCTCCGGGATGAACAGGCGGAAAATGGGGGCTGCGCAAAACACCAGCAGGCAGGTGCACAAAACGCCCCATGCCGTCATCAGCGCAAAAGAGACCTTAAAGCCCTTTCGGGCCCGCTGCAGGTTGCCTGCCCCGTAATTCTGGCCGATAAAGCTGTTCACCGCGGCCGCAAAACCGTCAGCGGTCATCCAGCTGATCGACTCGATCTGGCTGCCCACCTTCTGCACCGCCACCGCGTTGTCGCCCCAGCCCGCCACCATGCGGGCGATCACCATGGAGATCAGCGGGAACAAAACGTTCATCACCGCCGAGGGCCCGCTGATGCGCACAATGGCCTGCAGTTCCTCTTTTGCAGCAAGCCGGCGCAGCTGCACATGCGGAAACAGGCGCTGCTCCCGCGCCGCATAGCGCACAAGCACCCCAAACACCACCACCTGTGCCAGCACGGTGGCCGCCGCCGCGCCCGCCACGCCCCACCGGGGAAACGGCCCCGCTCCAAAGATCAGCATGGGGTCCAGCACAAGGTTCAGCCCCAGGCCGCAGCCCATGGCAAAAAAGGGGGTCCGGCTGTCGCCTGTGGCATTGATCACCGCCACCAGCACTTGGTTGATAAAGGAAAAGAACATCCCGGCCCCCACAATGATCAGGTAAGCGCGGGCCTGGGCCACCACGGCCGGGCTGTTCAGGTTGAAAAAGCCGATCAGCGGCGCAGCCCCCAGCGTGAGCAGCAGGGTGAAGCCCACCGCCAGCGCGCCGCCCAGCTGCAAGGCGGCCGCGGCGTAACGGCCGGCCTTTTTTATATCCCCCGCGCCGATGCTCTGGGCCACCAGCACCTGCCCGCCGATGCGGGCCAGGATCACCAGCCCGTTGGAAAGCCACATGAACATGCCCGCGGCCCCCACAGCGGCCACGGCGCCCGCCCCCACCCTGCCGATCCAAAGCATATCGATCAGGTTGTACGCCATCTGGATCAACTGGGAGCCCATGATGGGCAGGGCCAGCGCCGTGAGCGATTTTGTAATGCTGCCCTGCAGCAGGTCTATCTGTTTTGCCATGATTCCCGTTCCCCTATCATCCTTCTCCGGGCTCCCGCCCAGGTCTTTCTTTCATCGCACCACCACACCCAGCACCCGCGCAAGGTCTGCGGCCTGCTCCACCGTGACCACGGCGCCCCGCAGCTCCGCGCCGCTGTCGCTCACCGTTACCCCTTCAAACCGGCTGGTGGTAAAATCCAGCCCCGCCAACGGCGTGCCGAAAAAGCTTGTTTTCACGAACGTATCCTCGTTCACCGTGAGCGCTTTGTGCCGGCACTCGCTGAAATAACTCTCGGAAAAATCGCTGCCGCTGAACCGGGCCTGTTCAATGCTCGCCCCTGTGAGGTTCGCCCCCACAAGAGTGCAGTTTTCCAGCGCCATATGCACCAGGCGGCAGTCTGTAAAAATAGCCCCCATGGCCTTGATTCCCTGCCAGCGGCAGCGGCAAAAATAAACGCTTTCGCCCCGCACAGCGGAAAAATCGCAGTTTTTGAACACCGTGTCCAAAAACGTGGCACGCGAAAGGTCGGCCCCCGTAAACCGGCAGCCGGAAAATTCACACCGCTCAAAGCGCATATCCCGCAGGCTCCCGCCCGAAAGCTCCAGCCCGCAAAACCGCCAGTCGGCCACCGCTTCCTCGGTGGCCCGGGCCATGTCGATCAGTTCTTCGCCCCGCTCGGCCTCCTCCAGCCGGGCAGGAAGCGCTGGCGGCAAAATGTGCTGTACCACGTGTGTTTCTCCCCTTTTTTTGCTGATTGCACCAGTGTAACATACCCGTTCGCAAAGCGCAAGGCCGCCCGGTCATCCCGGGCGGCCCTGCGCTGTATATCATTATGTTAAACCTTAATTGGCCCTGGCTGCTGCCCTGCCGGTTTTGTGCAGCACAAAGCCGATCACAAAGCCCACCGCCGCCGGGCAGACCCACCCCAGGCCCAGGCCGAACAGCGGCAGCCAGCGCCCCGCAAACTCCACTGCGGCATCCAGATGAAGTGCCGCGCTCACGGCGGCGGGCAGCGCGCCGGCCAGCGCTTTTGCAAAATCGAACAGCGCCGCCGCCAGGGTAAACCCGGTCACCCAGCGGTATACCCTGCCGTCATTTTGATACACCTTGCCCAGCAGCGTCAGCAGGATCAGGGTGATCGCCAGCGGGTACAGGAACATCAGCACCGGCAGCGAGTAGTTCAAAATCGCGTTCAGCCCCACGTTCGCGATCAAAAACGACACAGTGCAAAACCCGATCGCCCATACTTTATAGGTAAAGCGCCCCGGAAACAGCGCTTTAAAGGTCTCGCCGCAGCTGGTGATCAGCCCCACCGAGGTCTTGAGGCAGGCAAAGGTAACGGTGAGGGCGAGGATCAGCCCGCCCGCCGTGCCGAAATAATGCCGGGCGATCACGGCCAGCGCCTCGCCGCCGTTCGCGCTGGCCGGATAGGCCCCCCGGCTCTGAGCGCCCACCAGCGTGATGGCAATGTAGATGGCCGCCATGATCACGCTGCTGAAAACGCCCGCCTTCACCGTGCTGGCCGCCACAGCGCCGGGCTGCCGCACACCAAGCCCCCGCACCACATTCACCACAATAATCCCGAAGGCAAGCCCGGCCAGGGCGTCCATCGTGTTGTAGCCCTCTAAAAAGCCGGTGGAAAAAGGCGCCGCGGCATAGGCGCCCTGGGGCTCCACAGCGCCGATCGCGCCCGCGGGCCGCAGCAGGGCTGTGATCACCAAAATACCAAGGCAGGCCAAAAACAGCGGGTTCAGAACCTTACCCACCCAGGTAAGGATGTTGGAGGGCCGCAGCGAAAACCACAGCGCCGCACCGAAGAACAGCAGCGAAAAAACCAAAAGCGGCAGCGCTGCGCCCTGCTGCTCTCCCAGCAGCGGCTGCACCCCCACCGTAAACGAAACGGTGGCACAGCGCGGGATGGCAAAAAACGGCCCGATGGTCAGGTAGAGCGCGCAGGTAAAAAACATGCCGTAGCCCCGGCTTACCCGGCTGCTCAATTCCGCCAGGCCCCCGCACCGGCTCACGCCCAAGGCCGCCACCGCCAGCAGCGGCAGCCCCACGCCGGTGATCAAAAAGCCCCCGATGGCCTGCCATACATTCTGCCCCGCAAGCTGTCCCATGCTGGCCGGGAAGATCAGATTCCCCGCCCCAAAAAACAAGCCGAACAGCATGCTGGCAATGGTAATGTATTCGCCAAAACGCAATTTCTTTTCCATGGTCCCTCCATCCTTTCCGCAAGGCCGCACTCAGCAGAATACTGTCAAAAAAGTATGAATTTGATTATACCATGTAAAATGCATTTGGGCAAACTGCAAAAGGGCTTTTTCCGCGCAGCAAAGCCCCTTCCCGTTTGCATGCTTTGGGGAAGGGGCTCTGCCGCAGAGGACGGGCCTTTATAAGAGATCAGCCCACCCCCTGGTAGATCAAAATTTCTAAAAAGGCAGACGGCACGCCCCGCTGCTCGATCAGTTCAAAGTTCGTGCCGTCCTCTTCCCGGTAAACGCGCAGTGCCTGCAGCACCGCCATCCGGTTGCCCTCGTCCGGCTGCACCCTCACCGCGTACTCCGCGCTGTTGATCGCCAGGTTCACGGTATAGCTCGCTTCCAGCGGTTCGGCTTGCGCCTGCGCCGCCAGGGCGCTGTGCAGCCGCTCAAACGCCCGCTGGTCCAACTGCCGAATGACCATAAACCGAATAGCATTCTTCCTTTCCATTGTGGCCCGGCACTGCTTGAAAGGGTCTGCGGCGTATGGTATAATATTTACGCTGCATATGCTTTCGGGCGTGTGTCGGTTTGGGGAAGCGGTGCCCGGCTTTGCGAGAGGTGCGCCGCTTCCTTCATTTTTTGAGGTCGTCATGCATCTTGCTAATCCCCTGCCGCACCACTTCTGCTTTCGATACTTCCATTTCTTCACTACATTCCTCTAGCTTTCTGGAAGTGTCGTTATCAAGGCGGATCTTTAATACAATATCTTTGGGATTATCTGTTGGACGACCTAGCTTTTTTTCGCCCATTGTTCGCCTCCTTTTTGTGGGCCGTTAATGCAGGTATATATTACCGGCCCACAAATGTCAAGAGCTTCTTTTAATTATATTAGAAATTAGAATTTGTTAAGGGAGCAAAGTAAGATAATGAACGATAAATTAAAGCCCAAAAAGATAATAAAAATCATGTATAATTGTTTAATTTTATGTGCTGCTATACTAGCAATCATACGTTGGATAAGTGATTTCAATAATGAGATAGTAGTTATCAATGCAGAAATAAATTCTCATATTTCAAATTTTGCATTAAGTTTAATATTCTATTTAGGTGTTGGTTTTACTTGGATTTTGCAAAAAATGACATTTAAAAAAATAATTATATTGGGCTTGTTTATTATTATCGCAAATATTATATGTGAAACAGTAATGGGTTTTATGAACACAACTGATATAATAGATGCTATATACGGTATAGTTGGAACTTTACTAGGTTTTTGTTACTTGTTATTAGTAAATAAATATGGATTAGAAAATATCCATGATGAAAGTTAAGTTATATACAAATTCCAGTTTGTCTATAACTTCATAAAATACCACAAGCAGTCAATCACTGACTGCTTGTATTTATAATAAAAATACACCAGCAAGGTGTCTAAAATTATATGTCGTATCAAGACTCTTTGATTAGTGGTAAATCAGTAGTAAATTACACACTTTTTCCTTCATGAATTGCTAATAAGTCTTGTGTTTATGCGATAATCTGTTCATATGTTTTAAATTTTAGTATAAGAGTCAAAACCTCCGGCTAAGCCGGAGGCATGAATAAGCCCTAGAAGGGCATGATACGGACAATACCCCTAAAGGGGCCCGAAAAGGTCTGCCAACTGCATTGCTGTTTCGGGCAACCCCTAAAGGGGTATTGTTTTATGCCTTGGATTCCTTGCTACCCGTAAACGGGTCTATGTATTCTTTGAGACTCATTTGATCGGCAATCTGATCTTCTTCCAATTGATGCTTAATGTACTCCTGTATCTGCTTTTTGTTCCGTCCCACCGTGTCTACATAATACCCTCTGGCCCAGAAATGTCGATTGCCATATTTGTACTTCAAATTTGCATGCCTATCGAATATCATCAGACTGCTTTTCCCTTTGAGGTATCCCATAATTTGCGATACGCTATATTTAGGCGGTATACTGATCAGCATGTGAATGTGGTCTGGGCATGCATTCGCTTCTATTATTTCTATACCCTTTTGTTGGCATAACCTCCTCAGTATTTCTCCTATATCCGCTTTAATCTCTCGGTATATTACTTGCCTTCGATACTTCGGCGCAAACACTATGTGGTATTGACATCTCCACTTTGTATGTTCTAAACTGTTCATGTCTTTCTCTGTCATGGAAAAGACCTCCTCGATATTTTTTGTTAGGTTGGCAGACCTTAACTTTAATCTATCGGGGAGTTCCTTTTTTGTCCATAGCTAAAGCTTTTTTATCTCCACTGGCAAAGCCTGTGGTTGTCTCTATTAAAAGAAAAACCCCTTGCAGAATTGCATTCTGCAAGGGGCTTCCTGGTGCGGATGAAGGGATTTGAACCCACACAGTGTTGCCACCACTAGAACCTGAATCTAGCGCGTCTGCCAGTTCCGCCACATCCGCATAGAAAGCCTGCCGGAGGAGCAGCCGCTCCCCCTGCCTGCCTTTTTTGGAGCAGGTGATGGGAGTCGAACCCACGTCCTCAGCTTGGAAGGCTGATGTACTAGCCGTTGTACGACACCTGCGCACCGGCTGCGAGTTGTATTATAACACAGCCTCCGCCGATTTTCAAGCCCGTTTTTTGTTTTTTCGCCTCGCCCGGCCCCGCCTTTTGCACAAACCGCCTGCGGGCCAAAAAAGGCTTCACAATCGGGATTGTTTTCGTTTAAAAAATAGAACTTTTTTACAGTTTTGATTTTTAACTTTGCATTTGTAAAGCATAGCAGTATAATGAATGCTGTCGTGTCTGTACGTCACAGGCGCACAAACGCAATGTAAAAAGGAGAAACGCACATGAAAAAGTTTTTTGCTCTGGCGCTGGTCTGCGTCATGGCTCTGGCCGCCCTGCTCACCGGCTGCGGCGGTGCGCCCGCCGCTGCCGGCAAGCAGCTGGCGGTGCAGATCGGCCCCAACCCCGAGACCGTCGATCCCGCGCTGAACAGCACCATCGACGGCGCCACCATGCTGCTGCACGCCTTCGAGACCCTGCTCACCATCGACGAAAACAACGAGATCCAGCCCGGCCAGGCCGAGAGCTGGGAGGTCAGCGAGGACGGCATGACCTGGACCTTCCATCTGCGCCAGGGCCTCAAATGGAGCGACGGCACCGACCTCACCGCCGACGACTTTGTTTATTCCTGGAAGCGGGTGGCCGACCCCAACACCGCCGCCCCCTATTCCGACACCGCCCTGGGCATGGTAAAAGGCTTCCAGGAGGCCATCAAGGGCAACCCGGACGCGCTGGGCGTTTCCGCCCCGGACGCCTCCACCTTTGTGGTGGAGCTGGGCCAGCCCTGCACTTATTTTGAAAAGATAGCCGCTTTTGTAACCTTGAGCCCCGTGCAGCAGGCCTCTGTGGAGGCCAACGGCGAGGCCTGGAGCGTGGAGCCTGCCACTTATATCTCCAACGGACCCTTCCGCATGAAGGAATGGACTCCCAGCTCCCACATCACGTTTGAAAAGAACCCGTACTACTGGAACGCTGCCGCGGTAAAGCTGGACAACCTCAAGTTTGTGCTGATGGAGGACTCCACCGCCGCCTACACCGCTTACCAGACCGGCGAAGTGCTCTTCATCAAGGATGTTCCCACCGAGGAGATTCCCAGCCTGACCAAAGCTGAAAACGGCGGTGATTTTTACGTAAAGCCCATCATGGGCACCTATTACCTGAACATCAATCTGGAGCATGAGCAGTTCCAGGATGCCCGGGTACGCAAGGCCCTCAGCCTGGCCATCGACCGCGATCACGTGGCCGAAGTGCTGATGCAGGGCACCTACACCGCCGCCGCCAACCTGATCGGCCCCGGCATCACCGATGCCGACGGCTCTACCCTGTTTATGGACAAAGCCAACGGCGGCCAGCCCTATATGAGCACCTCCGCCGACCTGGAGCAGGCCAAAGCCCTGCTGGCCGAGGCAGGCTACCCGGGCGGCGCGGGCTTCCCCGCCATCCAGTACGTCATCAACGACTCCGGCTATCACAAGGTCGTGGCCGAATACCTGCAGCAGGCCTGGGGCGAACTGGGCCTCACCGTAAATGTGGAAGTGGTCGAGTGGTCCAGCTTCACCCCGCAGCGCCGCGCCGGCGATTACGACATTGCCCGCAACGGCTGGAGCTTCGACTACAACGACCCCTCCAGCATGCTGGAACTGTTCGCCACCGGCAACGGCAACAACGACGGCAAATATTCCACCCCCGAATACGACGCCGCGCTGGAAACCGCCCGCACCACCCATGATGTGGAAGAGCGCTTTGCCGCCCTGCACACCGCCGAGGATATCATTATGAACGAAATGGGCATGCTGCCCATCGCCTATTACAATGATTTCTGGCTTCAGAGCAGCAAAATCACCGGCAGCTGGCACAGCCCCTACGGCTATTACTACTTCATGTTTGCCGATGTGACCGAATAACCTGCCCGCCCCCGCGCTTTGCGCGGGGGCTTTTTTGTTTTTTCGTGCCATTTTCAGAAGAATATGTTATAATAACAAGGTTTTATGCCGGCTGTTCCTTGGAAGGAGGCGTTTTTACTTTTGAACTCCAAATACAAAGGGATCTTTTACATCATCACAGCCGCCTTTTTCTTTGCGCTCATGAGCCTGTTCGTGCGGCTTGCCGGGGATCTTCCCTCGGTGCAAAAAAGCTTTTTCCGCAACCTGGTCGCGGTGGCTGCTGCCGCCGTGGTGCTGGCGCGCAGCCGCCCTGCACTGCATCTGAACCGCGGCGATTGGGGGTATCTGTTTCTGCGGGCCTCTTTCGGCACCGTGGGCGTGCTGTGCAATTTTTACGCCATCGACCATCTCCTTCTGGCCGACGCCACCATGCTGAACAAGCTCTCCCCCTTCTTCGCCATTTTGCTGGGGGTCGTGGTGCTGGGTGAGCGCCTGCGGCCGTTCCAGGTGGGCGCGGTGCTGGCGGCCTTTGCGGGGGCGCTGCTGGTCATCAAGCCCAGCGGGTCGAACCTCTCGCTCCTGCCAGCTGCGGTGGGCCTGCTGGGCGGTTTCGGGGCGGGGGTGGCTTACACCATGGTGCGTGTGCTCGGCAAGCGCGGCGTGCCGGGGCCGTTTATCGTTTTCACTTTTTCCGCCTTCTCCTGCCTTGCCACCCTGCCCCCCATGCTGCTCTCCTTCTCCCCCATGACGGCGGCCCAGTGGGGCATGCTTCTGCTGGCGGGCGCCTCTGCGGCCGCGGCTCAATTTGCCGTTACGGCGGCCTATCGCTGCGCGCCCGCCCGGGAGATATCGGTATTCGATTATTCCCAGATCGTATTTTCGGCCCTGTGGGGCTTTTTGGTCTTCGGCCAGGTGCCGGACGCCCTCAGCTGGCTGGGCTACGCCGTGATCTGCGGCACGGCGGTGGCCAATTTCCTGCACACTGTAAAAAAAGCTGCTTAAAGGAGCGATCCCATCATGAGTTTTGCCGAACTGTTCGTACTGGCGGTAGGCCTTTCCATGGATGCGCTGGCTGTGTCGATCTGCAAGGGCCTAAGCCAGCCCGCCCTCAAGGCGCGTCATCTGATCGTCACCGGCCTTTATTTTGGCGTTTTCCAGGCGCTGATGCCCCTGCTGGGCTGGCTCCTGGGCGCCCAGTTTGAGCGCTTTATCTCCGGTTTCGATCACTGGATCGTGTTTATCCTGCTGGGGCTCATCGGCCTGGGAATGATCCGGGAATCACGCGAGAAATCCTGCCCGGCCTCCAGCAGTTCCTTTGGCCCCAAAGCCATGTTTCCGCTGGCGGTGGCCACCAGCATCGACGCTTTGGCCGCGGGCGTGTCCCTGGCGCTTTTGTCGGTGGACATCCTGTGGGCGATCCTGCTGATCGGCCTCACCACCTTTTTTCTCTCGGCGCTGGGGGTATGGGTCGGCCACCGGTTCGGCGCCCGCTATAAATCCCGGGCGGAACTGGCGGGGGGCGTTGTGCTGATCCTCATGGGCACAAAGATCCTGCTGCAGCACCTGGGCGTGTTGCCCTTTTAAGGTTTCTCCGGCGGGCCGCGGCGGCCCGCCTTTTTCTTGCGCTTTTTGCCGGTTTATGGCATAATGATACCAGATTTTTAAAGGGGGCGCCGCGCCATGGAATTTTACGAATGCCTGCCCTTTTGGGCCGGGCTGGACCAAACGCAAAAGCAGGAGCTTTTGCAGTGCACCAGCCTGCACCACGCCGCAAAAGGGCAGGTGGTGCACAACGGCACCTCCGATTGCATCGGCCTGCTGATTCTTGCAAGCGGCCAGCTGCGGGGCTATTCCCTCTCGGAAGACGGGCGCGAGGTGACCCTTTACCGGCTGTTCCCGCGGGATGTTTGCGTGCTTTCGGCCTACTGCATGCTCAACAGCCTCCAGTTCGACATTGCCGTGCAGGCCGAAAAAGACTGCATCTTCTGGCGCATCCCCGCGCCGGTTTACAAGCGGCTGATGCATCAGTCGGCCCCGGTCTCGAACTTTACGCTGGAGCTCATCGCAAGCCGCTTTTCCGATGTGATGTGGCTGCTGGATCAGATCCTTTATAAGCATCTGGACAGCCGCCTTGCCGGCTTTCTGCTCACCGAGTGCGAACTGAACGACACCCGTGTCATTCACCTGACCCACGAGGAGATCGCGCACCACCTGGGCAGCGCCCGCGAGGTGGTGACCCGCATGCTCAAGTACCTTGCCACAGAGGGCATGGTGGAGCTGGGGCGCGGCTGTATCACCGTGACCGATCCCGCCCGCCTGGAGGAAATCGGCGGTGCAAGCCTGCGATAGCGCCCCCGTCCGCCCGGCTCTGCCGGGCTTTTTCCTTTTCAGGTGACTTTATCACAGCGCGGCGGCCCATGCTGGAGTATAGTAAGCACAGAAAACAAACGCGGGGCCAAAAAGCCCCTGCCAAAGCAGAAAGGGGTTTTCAGAATGAGTGTTCTGACCATTGACAGCAATAATTTCGAGGCCGAAGTGCTGAACAGCGAACTGCCTGTACTGGTGGATTTTTGGGCCACCTGGTGCGGCCCCTGCCGCATGATGAGCCCGGTGGTGGACGAGATCGCCCAGGAAAAGGCCGGCCAGCTCAAGGTGGGCAAGATCAATGTGGACGATCAGCCCGGCCTTGCATCCCAGTTCGGGGTGATGAGCATCCCCACCCTGATCCTGTTCAAGAACGGCAAGGCCGTGCAGCAGAGCGTGGGCCTGAAGCCCAAGGGCGATATCCTGGCTATGCTGTGAGTGTTGTAAAAATGTCTGATCTTCCCGGCGTGGGCGCCCGGCGGAACTTTTCCGCCCGCCGCGCCGGGCTTTTTTCTTGGCCCCGCCGCAAAGGCGGGGCGCATGATTCACAAGGAGGCTGTACATCATGAAAGTGGTCATCATCGGCGGCGTTGCCGGCGGCGCTTCCGCCGCGGCAAGGCTGCGCCGGCTGGACGAAAGCGCCGAGATCGTAATGCTGGAGCGCAGCGGCTATGTTTCCTATGCAAACTGCGGGCTTCCCTATTATGTGGGCGGAACGATCAAGGAAAAGCGCGCCCTGACCCTGCAAACGCCCGAGAGCTTCTGGGGGCGCTTTCGCATCGACGCGCGTGTGCGCCACGAGGCGGTGTCCATTGACCCCGAAGCCCGCACGGTCACCGTGCGCCGCCTGGCCGACGGCTCCCAGTATTCCGAAGCCTACGACGAATTGATCCTGGCGCCGGGCGCAAAGCCCATCTGCCCGCCCCTGCCGGGGGTCGGCGGCTCCCGGGTGTTCACCCTGCGCAATGTGGAAAACGCCCTTGCCCTGCGCGGCTTCATCGAGCAAAACGCCCCAAAGCGCGCGGTGGTGGTGGGCGGCGGCTACATTGGGCTGGAAATTGCCGAAAACCTGATGCAGGCCGGCCTTTCGGTCACCGTGGTGGAGCTGGCGCCCCAGGTCCTGGCCCCCCTGGACGGCGACATGGCGGCCATCGTGCAGGGATACCTGCGCGGGCAGGGCGTGCAGCTGCGCCTCGGCGCCGGCGTGACCGCCTTCCAGGAGGGGCCAGGGGGTCTGACCGCCTCCCTCTCCACCGGCGAAACCCTCAGCGCCGACCTTGCGGTAATGGCCGTGGGGGTCGTGCCGGATACCGGCCTTGCAAAGGCCGCCGGGCTCGAGCTGGGGGCAAAGGGCTCCATTGTGGTGGACGCCGAAATGCGCACCAGCGCGCCCCACATCTTTGCCGTGGGCGACGCGGTGCAGGTAAAGCACCTGGTCACCGGGCAGAACACCCTTATCAGTTTGGCCGGCCCCGCCAACCGGCAGGGCCGCATCGCGGCCGACAACATCTGCGGCATCCCCAGCCGATACGATTCCAGCCAGGGCTCCAGCGTGATCAAGCTGTTCGGCCTCACGGTGGCGGCCACCGGCGTAAACGGGCGGCAGGCCGCCGCGGCAAACCTTGCCGCCGAGCCGGTGATTACCCTTTCCGCCAGCCACGCCACCTACTACCCGGGCTCCAGCAACATCACGGTAAAAACCCTGTTCGAGCCCCATACCGGCCGGCTGCTGGGCGCACAGCTCATCGGCTTCGAGGGGGTGGAAAAGCGCTGCGACGTTCTGGCCACCGCGCTGCGGGCGGGCATGACCTGCCACGATCTGGCCGAACTGGAGCTGTGCTACGCGCCGCCCTATTCCTCTGCCAAAGACCCGGTAAACATGGCGGGCTTTATCATGCAGAATGTGCTGGCTGGGCGCGTGCAGCAGTTCCACTGGGAGCAGCTGCCTGCTGTTTTGATGGACCCCAGCGCCGGCGTGCTGGACGTGCGCGAAGAGGGCGAATGGGCCGCCGGCCACCTGGAAGGGGCGGTGCATATCCCGCTGAACGAGCTGCGCGAGCGCCTTGCCGGGCTGGATGCGGGCAAAACCTGGTACGTGCACTGCCACAGCGGGCTGCGCAGTTATATCGCCTGCCGCATTTTAAGCCAGAACGGCATCCGCTGCTTTAACCTTTCCGGCGGATACGGCTTTTACGAGGCCGTTCAGAACGGGCTGGACGCCACGCCCCGGCACGACTGCGGTGTAACAGTTTGATTTCTGCCTGCATAAACGAAGGGCCGTTCCCCAAAAGGGGAACGGCCCTTCGCGCTTTTTTAGCTGCTGCTCACCGCAGCACTCTCTGCTCCCGCCAGCGTCCCCGCCAAAAGCGCAGCGCGAACAGCGCGGCCCGGGCCAGCCAGTCCAGAAAAATGGCCAGCCACACGCCCAAAAGGCCCAGGCCCAGCCCCGCAGCCAGCAAATAGCTGCCCCCGATGCGGCACACCCACATGCTTACAATGCTCACCTTCATGGTAAAGCTCACATCACCCGCGCCGCGCAGCGCACTGGGCAGGCAGAAGGCAGGGGTCCACAGCAGCGCGGCAAACAGGCAATGCCAGGCCATCAGCCGGGCGGTCAGCTCTGCGGTGGCCGCGCTCAGGCCGTACACCCCCACAATCGGCCCCAGCCCCAAAAAGACAAGCCCGTTCAGCACCCCCATGGAAGCAAAGGCCGCCATAAGCAGGCGCTTTGTGTCTGTGGCAGCCTCGTCCGGCTGCCCGGCGCCCATGCAGCGCCCCACCACCGAGAGCAGCGCCAGGCTCACCGCGCTGCCCGGTATCGTGGCGATACAGGCAATGTTCCCCGCCGCCGCGTTCGCCGCAATGGCCACCGTTCCAAAGCCTGCCACCAACCGCTGCACCAGCAGTTTGCCGATCTGAAACATGCCGTTTTCCAGCCCGTTTGGCACGCCCACGCGCAGGATGCTTTTGAGGATGCCGCCGTTCCATTCCGGGTGGAACAGGCGCTCCAGAAAGATGGGGTTGTCCCGGTTGCGCAGCAGCAGCAGCATCATCAGGCCCGCCACTGTGCGGGATGCCAGCGTGGCTGTGGCCGCGCCCGCCACGCCCCAGTTCAGGCCATAGATGAGCAGCGCGTTGCCGCCGATGTTGATAACGTTCATGATAAGAGATGCGAACAGCGAAATGCGGCTGTTGCCCATGCTGCGGAACAGCGCCGCCCCCGCGTTGTACAGCGCCAGCATCGGGTATGACAGCGCCGAAAGCCAGAAATATGTCTCGGCGGCCTGCATTACGTCCGGCTCCACATTGCCGAACACCAGTCGAAGGATGTGCCGGTTGAGCACCAGCACCAGCGCGCCGATGGCAACCGCCATGCCGAAGGTGGCGTATACCAGCTGCTTGGCGGAGCGGCAGGCATTTTCCCTGTCCCGCCGGCCCAGATACTGGCTTGCCACCACGGCGCCGCCCGTGGCCAGCGCGGCAAATATCTGAATGAGCAGGACGTTCACCTGGTCCACAAGAGAAATGCCCGAGACCGCCGCCTCGCCCACCGTGGAGACCATCACCGTATCGGCCATGCCCACCGTCACAAGCAAAAGCTGCTCCAGCACCAAAGGCAGGATCAGCCTCCAAAGCGCCTGCCGCGTAAACATCAGCGGGCGCGCGAATGTTTTTTGTGCCATAGTTTCCCCTTTTTGTGCGCCGCGGGCAGCGCCGCCGTCCCCGGAGAGACCGCCGGATGTCCGCTTCATTTAAAACAGCCGCAGGCCTTTTTCGGCCATGCTTTCTTTCCCTCGGGCCGCGGGCGGTGATTGTAAAGCCCGTGTAAACCCATGTCCTCTATTTTGCACCCGGCGCGCAAAAATTGCAAGCGCGCAAACAGCTGTCTGCAGTGTTTTTTGATTGCGAAGCTTGCGGAAAACACCGCGCACTTTCGCGCAAAAAATGCGCGCACCCAAAAGGTGCGCGCGAAAAGAACTTATTTGCCGAATACGTCCAGGCTTGCGGTCTTGCCCGGATAAATGCCCATCGGCTCGTAGTGCACGGTGGCCACGCTGACGATATGCGTGCTCTGCTCGGCATTGAAATCGTTCAGATACGGCTGGTGCTGGAAGTAGTTGGCGTCCAGCGAGCCGTCTTCCACACCGGTGTTGGGCATGACGTAATCGTCAAATTCCACAATGTCCAGCTCCACATTGTGCTCGGCCAGGAGGGGCTTCACATGCTCCAGGATTTCCGCGTGAGGGCTGGGCGACGCGCCCACCTTCAGCGTCACAGGCTCCGCGATCTCGGGAATATCCAGCTCCTGTGCGCCCATGGGCATCACAACGCCGTTGTAGCTCTCCTCGATCCATGCCTGCACGTCCCCGCTCATCAGCACGGCCACCAGAGCCTGCACGGCGGGGTCGTTTTCCCGGCCTTCCTTCACCGCAACGACATTGCCGTAGGTCTGCGCCGCCACGGATTCCGCGTCCTCTGTCGTGAGCACCTTATCCCCAATGCCCGCGCCGGAGGCGTAGTTGCCGTTGATGACGGCGAAATCCAGGTCCGGCAGGCTGGCGGGCAGGTTTGCCGCCTCCATCGCCTTGATGGTGACATTGTGCGGATTTTCAACGATGTCCTGTTCGGTTGCCTCCAGGCCCACGCCCTCCTTCAGCGTAAGGATGCCCAGGTCCTGCAGCAGGAGCAGGGCGCGGCCGCCATTGGTGGCGTCCGCCGGGATGCCGATCTGATAGCCGGCGCCGCCGGAGCAGGCCGCCAGGCTCAGCGCCAGTACCAGCGCCAATACCAATGCCAAAATTTTTTTCATAACAAACTTCCTTCCCTCAACTGTTTTTCCAATATATCTCAAACCGCCGCAAACGGCGTGTTTGCCGAAGCCGGAGGCGCCCTGTTCAGCGCGTGCGCTTGTCCGCTTTGCGGGCGGCAAGATCAAAAATGATCTGGATGACGCACACCAGCAGGATCAGCAGCAGCACGGTGGCGTACATGACGGGTTTCTGGTACCGCTGATAGCCGAAGCGGAACGCCAGGTTGCCCAGGCCCCCCGCGCCCACGCTGCCGGTGATGGCCGTATAGCCCAAAATGGTGATAAGGCTGATGGACAGCCCCCGCAGCAGGCTGGGCACGCTTTCCACCAGCAGCACCCGCGTGACGATCTGCCACCTGGTGGCGCCCATGCACTGGGCAGCTTCGATGACGCCTGTGTCGATTTCCTCCAGGCTCTGCTCCACCATGCGCGCAATGAACGGGGCGGCCGAAAGCGTGAGCGGCACCAGCGCTGCCGTGGCGCCGATGGACGTACCCACCAGCAGCCGCGTAAACGGAATGATGAAAAACATCAAAATGATGAACGGCAGGCTGCGCAGAAGGTTCACCAGCCATCCGAACACCGCGTTGAAGCGCGGCGCGGGGGCCACCCCGCCCGCCTTCGTCACTGTGAGCAGTACGCCCATGGGCAGGCCCAGCACATATGCAAACAGCGTGGCAAACAGCGTCATATATAAGGTTTCCAGCGTGCCCTCCCACAGCAGCGCGCCGTATTCGTTGAAAAACTCCGCCATTGTATTTACTCCTCTCTGCCCAGCAGCAGCTTTGTCACAGCGCTGCGCGGGCTGCCGAACACATCCGCCACCGCGCCGGACTCTGCCAGACGCCCCTCACTGATGACGGCCACATGGGAACAGATGGCCTGTACCACCGAAAGCTCGTGGGTGATGATGATGATGGTGACGCCCAGCTTTTTGTTGATATCCGTCAGCAGGGCCAGCATGGACTTCGTCGTAAGCGGGTCCAACGCGCTGGTGGGCTCATCACACAGCAGCATCTCGGGCTGTGTGGCCAGCGCGCGGGCGATGGCCACGCGCTGCTTCTGCCCGCCGGAAAGCTGGGCCGGGTACGCGCCCGCGCGGTCCTCCAGGCCGACAATGGCCAAAAGCTCCGCCACCCGGGCCTGCACCGCCGCCTTGTCGTATCCCTTCTCCAGCCGGAGGGGGAAGGCAACGTTTTCGGCCACGGTCTTCTGCATCAGCAGATTGTAGCCCTGGAACACCACGCCCATGCCCCGGCGCGCCGCGCGCAGCTGCGCGCCGGAAAGGGAAGCGATGTCCTGCCCGGCGAGCATGATCTGCCCGGAGGTGGGGCGCTCCAGCAGCGTCAAACAGCGCAGCAGCGTGGATTTTCCCGCGCCCGACATGCCGATGATGCCGTAGATGTCTCCTTTGCCGATCTCCAGGTTCACATCCTCCAGCGCCGTCACGCGCGGGCCCTTCCCCTCAAAGATCTTCGTCAGATGCGATATCGTGATCAAAACCGATTCTCCTTTTCTTTTCCCCTGTGCACCGCTCTGCGGCGGAGCAAACAAAAAGCCCGCCCCCGGAACTTACGTTCCAAGGACGGGCAGAAATGCTCGCGGTACCACCTTGTTTCGCTCTTTCCTCACGGAAAAAGCCTCAGCCGCTGCGCCCGCGGATGAAACGGGTTACAGCGCGGCACTGTAACGGGTGCGCCCGTCATGCGCTTGCCAAGGGCTCGCGCACGCAACTCAGAGGCCATGTTCAGCTATGCCCGCTTTGCTCCCTTCCACCAGCCGGGAGCTCTCTGAAAAAGCCTGCGCAGCTTACTCTTCTCGTCATCGTTTTTTGCGTATATTCCATATTATACACAAGTTTTCGCGGCTGTCAAGCAGATTTTTCTGCCGCGGTCAGGCCAGCAGCCCTGCGCCGCGCTCCCGCCAGCGGCCCGTTCGGTAACGCAAAAACGAGATAAGGTAATTGGCCGCCCAGCCCACAGGCACCGCGTACCATACCATCCGGATGCCCAGCCGGGGCGCCAGCACTGCCGCCAGAACCACGCGCAGCGTCAGGTTGACAAGATTTGCTGCGGTAAACGCGCCCATGTCCCCCGCGCCGCGCAGCACGCCGTCCGTGGCCATTTTCAGGCCGATGAGGATATAGAACCACCCCAGGAAACGAATGCAGGACGTTCCGGTCTCCAGCGCGAGGCGTGAGCTTTCCGCGTTGAGGAACAGCGCAATGAGCTGCTGCGAAAAGCACTGAAGCGCCGCGAAGATCACCAGCGCGAACACAGCCAGAATGCCATAGCACGCCCGGTATCCCCTGCGCACACGGCTGTACTCCCCCGCCCCGATGTTCTGCGCGGTGTAGGAGGACATCGCGTTGCCCACCGCCGCCATGGGCACGGTGCAGATGCTCTCGATACGCATGGCCGCGGAATAACCCGCCAGCGTCTCGGCGCCGAAGCTGTTCACCACGGACTGTACCAGCATCATGCCGATGGACACCGTGGATTGCTGAAAGACGGACGGCAGCGCCACGCGGGCCATGTTTTTCAGTTCCCGCACATCGAAGCACACGGCCGACGGGGCATCGTAGGCCCGCAGCTCCCGCACAAACAACAGGAAAGCAGCCACGGCGGATACTCCCTGGGCAATGAGCGTTGCCCATGCGACGCCCGCCACGCCCATCCTCAGCGTCAGCACCAGATACAGGTCCAGCCCCACATTCAGCACCGAAGAAAAAATCAACAGGTACAGCGGCACCTTGGAACGCCCCAGCGCGTTAAACATGGCTGAGAGCACATTGTACATAAACAAAAAGGGCAGACCCAGAAAATAAATATTGAGATAGACCGCCGCATCGTCCAGAATGGACGCGGGCGTACGCAGCCATGCCATGATCTGCCCGCTGAAGGCAAGCCCGAACCCGCCCAGCAGCAGGCTCACGGCCAGAAATGTGAACAGCGCCGTGGAGATAAAGCGCTTCATCCTGTGATAGTCCCGCCGCCCGAAGGCTTGGCTGGTGAGAACGGACGCGCCCACCCCGCCGCCGATGGCGATGGAGATGAACACATTCGTCAGAGCATAGGAAGCCCCCACGGCCGCCAACGCGCTTTCACCCACAGCCTGGCCCACAATAACAGAATCCGTCATCGTGTAAAGCTGCTGGAACAGATTGCCGATGATCATAGGCGTTGAAAACGCGAGCAGCGCCTTTGCCGGGGCCTGCCGGATCAGATATTCCTTTTCCACTTTGACATGCTTTCCCTTCTGTGCCGGATGCCGCGCACCGCTATTCCAGCGGCACGTCGATCTTCCGGCCCCGGAAGTAGGCCTCCCTGTCCTGCGGGCCGATGGGGCGCAGCACACGGCAGGGGCAGCCCACGGCTACCACGCCCGCCGGGATGTCCTTCGTCACCACGCTGCCCGCGCCGATGACCGTGTCATCCCCGATGGTCACGCCCGGCAGGATGACCGCGCCCGCGCCCACCCACACGTTGCTGCCGATGCGGACGTCGGCGTTGTACTGCATGGCCTGACGGCGCAGGCCCGGCTCAATGGGATGCCCCGCCGTGGCCACCGTGACATTGGGGCCGAACATCACACAGTCGCCCACATAAATATGGGCGTCGTCCACCAGCGTCAGGTTGAAGTTTGCGTACACCCCGCTGCCGAAATGCACATGGCGGCCGCCCCAGTTGGCGTGCAGCGGCGGCTCGATATAACAGTTTTCACCGATCTGGGCGAACATTTCCCGCAGCAGGGCGGCGCGCCTTTCCTGCTCGTGAGGGCGCGTGGCGTTGTAATCATACTGCTTCTCCAGACAGTCCATCTGTTCGGCCATGATGGCCTCATCCCCCGGCAGATAAAGCCGGCCTTCCTCCATACGCCTGCGCGCTTCCTGTGAATCCATCGCAACAGCCATTGCTTTTTCCTCCGTTTCCCATTGCCGCGCTAGCTCCAGCTTGCGCGCCCGCGGCAGTGCCTTGACAGCGGCTTCCCGCCGCAGAGCGGCGCTTTTGTCCGTACACTGCTCCGCATATACCAGACGCACGGGCGCGCGTCCCCTGGTATACTTCGCGCCGCGCCCGCTTTGGTGGGCGGCAAGGCGCCTGGCCAGATCGTTCGTCCAGCCTGTGTACAGGCTGCCGTCGCCGCACTCCAGCATGTACACCCAATCCATTATCCGTTCAGCTCCATCGCGGCCTCACACGCGGCCACAGCGTCCTCCTCCGTGCCCGCAGTGACAAGGAACCGCCCCGCGTGGCAGAACCGCAGGGTCTCGATGCCCGAAAGACCGGGCAGCTCCTGCTCCGACGCACCCGCCCAGTGCGCGGGGAACGGCACCTTCAGCGCGGGCGAGCCAAAGGACGCGGGCACAGCCTGCGCCGCCCAGCCGCCCCGCTGGGACGGATATACCACAAAACGCGCCTTGCTGGGAATGAGCTGCTGCTTCCACGGCGCGAAGCGGGAGAGCCGCACGATGCGCCGCTTCATGCGGCCCAGCGCCTCGTTCACCTCGGCGGCGGCGCGCTGCACGCTGCGGATGGCCTCCAGCTTGTGAGCCAGCATATCCTGCGCCAGCGCCACGGCCTGTGCAAAGCAGTCGTCCGGACGGTCCTCGCCATCCCACCGGGGATTGTACGCGGCGATGATATTGGCCAGCTGGTTGCCGCAGCCCGTATTATCGTCCAGATCCAGCGGCTGTACAAAGCTCTCGTCAAAGCGGCCCGCGTCCACGGGGCCGATAAGCTGCGGCCCCAGCTCCCGCCACAGCAGGCCGAAAGCCGCATAGGGCACACCGTTCTCCCGCACAGGGCTGTTTTTGGCATGATGATCAAACGGGCCGTCCCCAATGTCGAATACCAGCCCTGCAAAGCCTTGAGGCACTGCAAAGCCGCGCTGTATGGCAATGTTGGGGTTGCATATCTTCAAAAGCGCCGCGCTGAACACATCGTCGGCGTGAAATTTTCCGCCGTGGGTAAATGCGGTATCGGGTATCTGCAAAATATCGTCTCCTTTAAAGTGCCATAAAATCAAATCTACTCCCATAGCATAACATATGGGGGGCGTGTTTGGTAGCCGTTTTTTCACAGGAGGGCGAAAAAACGCGGCTCCGGCTGTCTGCACGGGATACGATTTGGATACACAAAATGGGTATGCTATGGTATAGTAAAGGCAGTATTTTGTTTTATTTTGCCGTGAACTGCGGAAAAAAGGAGGTTTTCAAGGATGCATTTCAAACGCAGGCGGCGCCGTGCGGGCCGCGTGGTGCTTTTTGTTCTGGCTGCGGTGCTGCTGGCCGCGCTGGGAACCGGCATGTGGCTGCTGTGGCCCCGTGCCATGCGCCGGGATATGCCCAGTGCGGCGGCGCCCCAGGGCACGCTGCGGGGGCTGCGGCTCTCGTGGAGCTATCCAACGGCTGCGGGCGGGCTCTCCTCCGGCGGGCCGGAGGTTCTGGATACGCTGTTCGCAGACGCGGCGGCCTATGCCCAGGCCCATGGGCTGAACGTGCTGTTTCTGGACGTTGCGGACGCCGAATTGTCCAGCATCGCTTTCCGCGACCGCGCTTATGAGACCTGGCCCGGCGCGGCGGCAGACGACAGCCTGTTTCACAAATACGACCCGCTGCGCGCACTGTGTGAGCAGGCGTCCCAGGCGGGGCTGGCCGTGTACGCTGTGACGCCCGAGCTCTCCGGCAATGCGGATTGGGAGGCAGCGCTGGCGCGCATGCAGAAAAAATATGCCGTTGCAGGCCTGTATGTCGAAGGCAGCGCCCTGTTCGACAGTATTTCCCGGCAGGCGGTATTCTACGCGGACGAGGCCGCCTTCAACGATCCGTCGTCCCTGTTCCTTGCTTCGCTGGACACAGACGGCTTCCACGGCGCCGTATTCGATTATGCGCGGTGCCGGGCGCAGCCGGAGGCCTTCAGCGTGCTGGCCAGCGCGCTGGACGGCAGTGCGGCGCGGCCTGCGCTGCTGGAGTATACGCCCGGCGGGACACTGGCGGTATCCTATCCGGCGGACGGTGCGGCCGTCTACACCTCAGCCTGCTTTGTGATGGGCACGTCAGACCCGGCGCAGGAGCTGCTGCTGAACGGCACACCCGTGGAGAGCCGCGGCCCGGGCGGAACCTTCGGCGTGCTGGTGGACGTGGCAGAGGGCAGCAATGTGTATACCCTCACACAGGGCGGAACCAGCGTCTCTGTGACCGTGAACCGGCCCGCGCCCGCAGGCGGCGGGAGCGGCGGCACAACGGAGGTCCCCCACGACGACACTGCGGAAGTGGAGCCGGGCACGCCTGTGCGCATCCGAAACTGGATTGCCAGCCTGCTGTATGACCCCGCGTCCGACGGAAACATCAGCGAGACCGTACGCCAGGGCGCAGTTGCCACGGTGGCCGCCTGCACCGAAACACTGCGCGGCGGCAAGCGCACCTGGGCCTATCAGCTTGCCAGCGGGGATTTTGTGCTGGCTTACAATGCAGAGCCGCTGCCGCCGGAAACGCCCCGCGCCTCATTTACAGGCGCGGCCGCCGCGGCGACGGATACGGGCGAGGTGCTCACCTTTGCGGGCAGCGGCACACCGCTGGCCTATACCAACATGGTGGACGGCGCGCTGATGATGGATTTTTACGATGCGGACTTCGCGGCGGATTTCGCCGTTTCCGGTTCCGCTTTGGTGCAGAGCGCCGCGGTGGATCCGGGCGATGGCTGCACACGCGTCACGCTTACCTTTACCCAGCCCGTCTGGGGGCATACCGTGGAATATGCGGACGGCACCACGCAGGTCATCCTGAAAAAGCAGCCGGTGCGCAGCGATGTATTCGGCAAGCCTCTGACGGGAGTGGCCGTGCTGCTGGACGCAGGCCACGGTGACCATGACCCCGGCGCAATGGGCGCGGCGGGCACCGGGGCGCCCGCGGAAAAAGACGTCAATCTGGCTCTGACGCTGGCCGCAAAATACCGTTTGGAGCAGCTTGGCGCCACGGTGCAGACCATCCGGACAGACGATTCCTTCCTCTCTCTGGAGGAGCGCAACAGAGCCATTGTTGCCGGCCAGCCTGATTTTTTCATCGCCGTCCACCACAATTCCATCGACCTTTCCGTAGATGCGAACCTGCAGACGGGCACCGAGTGCTATTACTTCTACCCCGCGGGCAAAGCGCTGGCCCAGGCGCTGGTGCGCAATGTAACGCAGGCCACCTCCCGGCCGGACCGGGGCGCTCAGTGGGGCTACTATTATGTCACACGCAGCACCGTGTGTCCCGCAGTTCTGCTGGAGGCGGGCTTTATGGTGAACCCCTCCGAATACGAAAACGTCACCAGCGAGCCGCAGCTCTGGGCCGCAGGGGACGCCATTGCACGCAGCGTGCTGGAATGCGTGCCGCCGGGCTGAACCGCGCGCAAAAACAAACACCGCCGCCCCGGCAGCTTCGGCTGCGGGGCGGCGGTGTTCCAGCTTGTCGAAAAAGCTGCGCTTTTGCGCCAAGCTGCCTGCGAACAGGGCCTGCGGCCCCGTTCGCCGCGCACGGCGGCCTTCGGCTGCCGCTTCGCTCTACACGCCTCGGCACTGGCCCTGCGGGGCGCCGCGGGGTTATTTTAAATGAAAAGGGGGTCCTCCGCCTCTTTTTGGCGGCATTCGCCGCGTGGCTTGCACTTTGCTGCGCAAAGATGCATGGCTTTGCCACCGCCAGCTTTTTCCCCGGACGCTTCTTTTACTTCTCTGCCTTTTTCAGCTCCCGGGAGCTATTCCGGCGGAGCGTCCCCGCCGCCGTGCTCGCCGCGCGTCACCAGCAGGCTCTCGATGCGCTGGTCCTTCACCGCGCGGATGGTCACATGAAGCTGCTTGTAGCCAAAGCTTTCCCCGGCGCTGGGAATATGCTCCAGCTCGGCCAGCGCCCAACCGCCCACAGAGTTGTAGTCGCAGTCGAACGTTTTGTCCACGAAGCCGATGGCGTCGAAAAAGTCCTCCACGTTCACGTCGCCCTCCACCTGCCAGCTGTTCTCGCTCAGCTGCCGGATGGGCGTTTCGTCCTTGTCCGTCTCGTCCCAGATCTCGCCCACAAGCTCCTCCAGGATATCCTCCATGGTCACGAGCCCCAGCGTGCCGCCGTGTTCATCCGTCACAACGGCCATGTGCTGTTTTGCCCGGCGGAACTCCGCCAGCAGCTCGCTGATGCGCTTGCTGCGGTAAACAAAAAGCACGTCCCGTTTGAGCGCCGCGGGCTCGATGGGCTTTCCCGCGGCCAGCCGGGCCAGCAGGTCCTTCGCATACAGTACGCCCACCACGTTGTCAATGGTCCCTTCATACACCGGGATGCGCGAATAACCGCCCTCCACACACAGCCGGATGATCTCCTCCGGCGGCGCGTCCAGCGCCGCCGCGGCCATATCCACCCGGGGCACCAGAATGTCCTGCACCGTCGTATTGTCGAACTCTATGGCCGACTGGATGATGTCTGTTTCCTGGCGGTCCAGCACGCCTTCTTCACCGACGGTGTCGATGATGGTTTTGAGTTCCTCCTCAGTCACGCTAGGCTGCACGTTCAGCTCACTGGAGCGCCGGCCTGTAAACAGGCGCTTGATCTGCACAAAGACCCACACCAGCGGGGCCAGCAGCGTTTTGACGATGTAAAGCGGGCCGCCCATGGCCATGCTCACGCGCTCCGCATGGTCCTTGGCGAAGCTCTTGGGCAATATCTCGCCAAAGACGAGCACCAGCACCGTGATAACGGCCGTGGCCACTGCCGCGCCCTGCTGTCCCAGCAGCGACGTGGCAATGACGGTGGAGATCGACGATGCAGTAAGGTTTACCACATTGTTGCCGATGAGAATGGCGGACAGCGTCCTGTCGTAATCATCGGAAAGGCCCAGCACGCGCTGCGCCTTTTTGTCTCCGTCATCCGCCTTATTCTTCATGCGGATGCGGTTGACCGACGAAAGCGCCGTCTCGCTTGCCGAGAAGAACGCCGAGAACGCCAGCAAAAGCAGCAGTGCCAGGTACATACCAGGGCCGGGGGTATCCAAAAAACCACTCTCCTGAAATCAATAGGGTCCCTTCCCGCCGTGCGGCCGGAAGCAAACAAAAATACTATAACAAAAAATGTGCAAAAATGCAAACAGACGCGCCGCGGCAGCCTGTGCCGGGCGCGCCCAGAGGCGTCCGTATCCGGTTTTCAGCGCGTGCGGTTCCAGGTATGGCGGCTGAACAGCACAATAATGGGGAATATTTCCAGTCTGCCCAGAAGCATATCCAACGAAAGCACAACCTTGGAAAAAGTTGAAAACAGGGAATAGTTGCTGGCCGGCCCCACGAGGTCCAGCCCCGGGCCGATGTTGTTGAAGCATGCCAGCACGGCCGTCAGGTTCGTTTCCAGAGAAAAATCATCCACGGAGACGGCCAGAAAGCTGGCCACCGCGATGGCGCAGTAGGCTGCCATATAGACGTTCACACCGCGCAGCACCTCGTCCTTCACAACGCGGCCGTTCACGCGCACCACATTCACACTGCGCGGGCGCAGCATGCGGCGCACCTCAGCCGCAAGGCTCTTGAACAGCAGAAGCAGGCGCGCTACCTTGATGCCGCCGCCCGTGCTGCCCGCGGACGCGCCCACCACCATCAGAATGCACAGGATGGCCCGGGAGAGCTGCGGCCACAGGTTGAAATCTTCGGTGGCGAAGCCCGTGGTCGTCATCACGCTGCTGACGGTGAAGGACGCATGATGGAACGCCTCGCCGAAGCCGGAGAAAAGCGGCGTGATGTCCGCCGCAATGACAAACATGGCCGTAAGCATGATACCGCCGTACAAAAGCAGCTCTTCGTCCAGCAGCGCCCCGCGCCACTCCCGCAGCAAAAGCAGAAAATAGACGCTGAAGTTTACGCCGAACAGCGCCATGAACACCGTACACACATTCTGCAGGTACGGGCTGTAATCCGCCATGCTGTTGTTTTTGATGCCGAAGCCGCCCGTGCCCGCCGTACCGAAGGCCGTGCACAGGCTGTCGAACAGGGGCATGCCGCCCGCCAGCAGAAACAATACGCACAGGACGGTGAGCACGATGTATATCTTATACAGCAGGCTGGCCGTCTGGCGCATGCGGGGCACCATTTTACCCACGCTGGGGCCGGGGCTTTCAGCCCGCAGCAGATGGATGCTGTAACCCGCTCCCTTTCCCGTGGGCACCACGGCCAGCAGGAATACCAGCATGCCCATACCGCCCAGCCAGTGTGTAAAGCTGCGCCAGTACAGCAGCCCGTGGCTCATGGCCTCCACGTCTGTCAGAACAGACGCGCCTGTGGTGGTAAAACCGGACACCGTCTCAAAAAACGCGTCTACATAATGCGGTATCTCGCCCGAGATGTAAAACGGCAGCGCGCCCATGGCCGAGAGCAGGATCCAGCCCAGGGCCACGATGATGAAGCCCTCTTTGGCGTAAAACTCCCGCGTGGCCTTCGCACACACGCCGTACAGCGCGCCGGACAGCGCCAGCAGCAGCGCCACCGTCCACAAAAAGCCCCGCAGGGGTGCGCCCGTTTCGCCGTAAACAAAGCACACGGCAATGGCTGGCAGCATGAAAAGCGCCTCCAGGAAAAAGAGCACGCCAACCAGCTTGCCGATCATTTTCTTGTTCATTCGTTCCTCCGGGAATGCCGGCCCTCAGTCGGCAAAAATGTCATTCAGGTCGTTGATGGGCTGGCCGCTCGTCGTGACGACGATGACGGTGTCCCCGGCCTGGAACACGTCGCTGCCCCGCGGGATGATGGTGCGTCCCTTGTGGGTGATGCAGGCGATCAATATCTCGGGCTTAAGCTGAATGTCCAAAAGTGTCTCGCCCAGGTGGCGCGTGGTCTCGGATGCGCGGAATTCCAGCGCCTCTGCCTTGCCCTCCACCATGCGGTGCAGCGTAATAACGCTGCCGCCCGTGGTGTTCTGCATGGCGCGCACATAGCGCACGATGTCCGTGCTGCACAGCGCCTTGGGACTGATGAACGTGTCGATGCCCATGCTCTTGAAGGCTTCCACATATTCGGTGCGGTTCACCTTTGTGATGACTTTTGGCACCCCGATGTGGCTGGCATACATGGAAATGATGAGATTCTCCTCATCCATATTCGTCAATGTGATGACCGCGTCCGTGGAGCTGATGCCCTCTGCAGCCAGAATGTCCTGCCGGGAGCCGTCGGCTTCGATGATGACGGCGCTGGGAAGCAGCTCGGCCAGCTCCACACAGCGCTCATGGTTCTGCTCGATGATCTTGACGCCCAGCCCCGCGTGCAGGCAGCGCATGGCCAGATAATAGGCGATGCGGCTGCCGCCCACGATGATGGCGTTGCGCACCTTCTGCTTGACAATGCCAAGATGCTTGATGAGCTGGGCAAGGTCCTGAGAATCGGCAGTGACATAGATATTGTCCCCCGCCTGCAGCGTGAAGCTGCCGTCCGGGATATGCACGGTGCCGCCGCGCTCCACCACGCACACAAGCACGCGCACCCGCGCGATCTCATACAGGCGGTTGAGCGGGATGCCCGCCAGCTTGGAATCCTCGCCCACATGGATCTCTACGATCTCCACACGGCCCTTGGCAAAGGAATCCCGCTTGAGAAATGAGGGGAACTGCAGCAGGTGATGGATCTCCCGCGCGGCCGCAAGCTCCGGATTGATGGTCATGGAAAGGCCCAGCTCGTCCCGCATCAGCACCAGCTGCTCGGCATATTCGGGGTTGCGCACCCGGGCAATGGTGTGCTTTGCGCCCAGCTTTTTTGCCACGATGCAGGTGAGCAGGTTCGTCTCGTCCCGGCTGGTGGCGGCAATAAGCAGATGCGCGTCTTCCACACCCGCCTCTTTCAGCACGCCGATGGACGCGCCGTTGCCGTGCACCACCATCACATCATAGGATTCCAGGCTCTGCTCCAGCACCTTGGGGTTTGAGTCGATAACCGTGATATCGTGGCCCTCGCTGGAGAGCTGTTCCGTAAGGGCGACGCCTACCTTGCCGTCGCCCACAATAATGATCTGCATATTTCCGTCCCTTTTCCCTCCGGCCGCGCAGATAAACGCGGTGTTAAAGTTTTTCCAAAGGTATTAAGATTTTATGAATGCGCCTGTCGCATGAGTATTATAGCACAAAAAAAACGTATTGCAAGGAAAGGGGCTCTTCGTGCGCGGTTTCCCCTGTAAAACAGCCGCGCGGCGGGCCAAAAAGGCCCGCCGCGCGTTCGTTTTGTTCCGTTCCCGCGTTATTCCACTTCCTGCGTCCAGCCCATATCGTCGGGCAGCGTGCCCCACTGGATGCCGGTGAGCGTGTCGTACAGGCGCTGGGTGACAGGGCCTGTCTGGAAGCCGTTGATGGTGAGCACCTCGTCCTCGTAGCGCAATTCCCCCACGGGGCTGATGACCGCCGCTGTGCCCGTGCCGAACACCTCTTCCAGCTTGCCCTCCTTGCCTGCGCGGATGACGTCCGCGATGGGCAGGCGGCTTTCACAGTCCACCTTATAGCCCCATTTTTCCAGCAGCTCGATGCAGCTCATGCGCGTGATGCCCGGCAGCACCGTGCCCACGCAGGGCGCGGTGCGGATGACGCCGTCGATTTTGAAGAAGCAGTTCATGCTGCCCACTTCCTCCACATACTTGCGCTCCACACCGTCCAGCCACAGCACCTGGCTGTAGCCCAGGTCATGGGCTTTCATCTGGCCGATCAGGCTGGCCGCATAGTTGCCGCCGCATTTGATGTAGCCCGTACCGCCCGGCGTAGCGCGGACATACTCGTCCTCCACATAGATCTTCACCGGATTCATGCCCTCCGCGTAATACGCGCCGGAGGGCGAAGCGATGATGATGAACTGATAGCTCGCACTGGGCTTCACGCCCAAATGCGCCTCGGTGGCGATGGTGAACGGGCGCAGATAGAGGCTGGTGTCCGGTTCTCCGGGCACCCAGTCTTTGTCCACGCCGACGAGCGCCTTGACGGCCTGTACGAAATCCTCCACGGGGATTTCCGGAATGCACAGGCGCCTATGGGTGCTCTGCATGCGGGCGGCATTCTTTTCCGGCCGGAACAGCAGCACGCGGCCATCCGCAGCACGGTAGGCCTTCATGCCCTCAAAGCACTCCTGCGCATAATGAAACACCAGCGCCGCCGGGTCCAACTCCAGGGAATGGTACGGCTCGATGCGCGGCGAGTGCCAGCCACGGCCCTCGGTGTAGTCCATGATGAACATATGGTCCGTGTAATGGTTGCCGAAGCCCAGATGCTTCTCGTCCGGCTTTGCCTTCGGCGCGGTGGTCTTTGTCACTTTGATGTCCAGCATACTTTTCCCTCTTCCATTGATGGCTGCGCGCAAAACCGCACAGCGGCAAAGTTCCACACCCGGCGCGCAAAAGAACCGCGGGGGCTGGTTTTACTCTATTTTAGCCGCCCTGCGGCCATTTTACAAGGGGCAGACCGCTGAAAATGTGTAAATCCGCCATTTTTCCCTCGCTAAGGCATATTTCCGCTCCACCGTCCCGCGGCGGGCGGTTTGCTTTTCGCACCGCTTCGTGTATAATGAAAAGCGGTTCGGCAACGGCCGGGCCGCACAGGAATGAAGAGAGGTTGGGAAAGCAATGGAACAGCAGATCCGCGCCGTCCTGTTCGACATGGACGGCCTGATGTTCGACACCGAGCGTCTGGGAGACGAGGTGTGGCGCGCCGTGGCGGGCAAATACGGCGTGACGATGACGCCGGAGGATGTCTCTCTGCTGCGGGGGCGCAACTACGAAAGCGGCCGCCGTGCATTTTTGGAACGCTTCGGCGCCGGGTTCCCCTACGACGACATGTCCGCAGAGGTATGGCGCGAGGTGGAAGCAAGGCTGGAGCACAGCGTGCCACTGCGGCCGGGGCTGTTCGAGCTGCTGGACGCGCTGCGCGCCCGGAACTGCAAAATGGCCGTTGCTTCCTCCACAGACAGCGCCCGCGTGCTGCACAATCTGGAGACCGCCGGCGTGCGCGGTTACTTTTCCGCCGTCATCGGCGGCGACCAGGTGACGCATTCCAAGCCGGAGCCGGAGATTTTTCTGAAAGCCGCGGCGGCACTGGACACACCGCCCGGGCTGTGCATGGTGCTGGAGGACTCCTACAACGGCGTGCGGGCGGGCGCTGCCGCCGGCTGCTTCACTGTGATGGTGCCGGACATGGACCCGCCCACACCCGAAATGGAGCGGCTGGCCTGGGCCATCGTGCCCGGGCTGACGGATGTTGCGCGCCTGCTGGAGCAGACGGACCTGCAAAAGCGGTGACAAAACGCCGCCCGCTTTCCTCGAAAATAATATTGTATAAAGAAAACAGCCCTGCGGAACAGCATTTTGTTCCCCGGGCTGTTTTTTCGTATGTCCGCCGGGCCGCGCACAGGGCCGTTTCCCTGCCGGAGATCCGTTCCACGCAGCGTTTTACCCGCTCCCCTGGCCGCGCTCTCCCGCCTTTTTCGAAAAACGCATGCGTCAGCATTCCGGCGGCTCTGCATCCAAACGGTCCATCTCTGCAAACAGGCTTCGCACCAGGCTGACCGCCAGCATACGCTGGCGGGGCGAGCGCCCCTGCACCAACGCAGCAAGACACGCTTCCGCGTCTCCGCCGGGCGCGCCGCCCAACACCAGCAGGTCCAGGCTTACGTGCAGCGTCTGCGAGAGCTTTACCAGCGTCTCCAGCCCGGGCGCGCGGCTGCCGGATTCCAATTGGCTTACAAACACCGTGGATACGCCGATCTTCTCCGCCAGCTTTTCCTGCGTGAGCCCCGCGTCCCGGCGTGCAAGCCGGATGCGCGTGCCGATCTCCCGATTGTCCATCTCGCACCGCCCCGTCGTCATGTTTTGATATTAGCTTACAGCTAATGTTAATCTTTTGTAATAAACTGACAGCTAATTTATTATTGCTATAAGTTAATATATGTGATACAATGAGTTTAACGCTTCGCGGGATACGTTTGCCCCCGCCCTTCCGGTGCGCCAGGCATGCCGGTACAAAAAAACGCCGCATCCGAAGATGCGGCGTTGTAAGAAAGCAGCTGCTTACGCGGCAGCGGAAGTGCTGGCGCTCTCAGAGGTGCTGGCGGAAACAGATTCCGCAGCAGACTCGGAGGTGCTGGCAGAGGAAGCGTCGGCGGCCGGAGCAACATACTCCTCGCCGTTGATCGCCTCGGTGTAGCCGGCGATGCACTCGAACATATACGCGTAGTCGGCGCCCGTGGCCGGGTCAACAGCGCGCTGCCAGCTGTAAACGAAGTCATGCGCCGTCAGCGGGGTGCCGTCGGACCATTTCAGGCCTTCGCGCAGATGGAACGTATAGGTCAGGCCGTCCTCGCTGATCTCAACGCTCTCCGCCTGACCCGGGGTCGGGGTGGTGCCGTAGGCAACCGTGTACAGGCCTTCAAAAGCGTGGTCGATCATCGTGCCGCCGTCCACAGCACTGTTCAGCGCCGGGTCGATGGTGTCGGGGTCCGGGCCGGTGCAAACCTTCAGCGTATCCGTGCCGTTGCTCGCGTTCATGAAGAACTTGAAGCCCAGCGGGGAGGTGCTCAGGTTTTCCAGGTTCTGCTGGGCCATATAAATATCCACATAGTAGTAAATCGGGCACAGCATCCACTCGTCGAAGATGATGTCCTCAGCCTGATGCATCATCTCCATGCGCGCCTCAGCGTCGCCGGAGGACTTGATCTGCTTGATCAGGCTGTCGAACTCGGCGTTGGACCACTGGGCGTCGTTGTTGCCGCCGCCGGTGATCCACATATCCAGGAAGCTGATGGGGTCGTTGTAGTCGCCCAGCCAGCCGTTGCGGGCAACCTGATAGTCGCCGTTCTTACGGGTGTTCAGGAAGGTGGCCCACTCCTGGCTCTCCAGCGTCACTGTGGCGCCCAGCTGGCCCCACATCTGCTGCAGCGCCTCGCCGATCTGCTGATGGGCGGTGCCTTCATTGTACAGATAGGTGATGGTGGGCAGGCCCTCGCCGTTGGGATAGCCGGCCTCAGCCAGCAGCTCCTTGGCCTTGGCCAGATTGGCCTCGTTGGCCCCGGCGGTCGGGTCATAATAGTCGCCGCCCACTTCGCGGAAGGAAGATCCTTCCGCAGCATCGCTCAGGCCCTCGGACACGAACGCGCCGGCCGGGATCTGGCCGGATTTGCCAATCTGCTTGCAGATATAGTCGCGGTCGACCGCCAGCGTGAACGCCTGGCGGACCAGAGGATCGTCAAACGGAGCGGCCTGCGTGTTGTAGCTCACATAGTAGGTGCCGATCTGGCCCTCTTTGTAGAACTCCGGCGTGGAAGACAGCGCGTCAATCTCGTCGTTGGGGACAGCGTCGATGAAATCCAGTTCGCCGGACTGGAATGCCGTCAGCTGGGCTGCGTCATCCTCCATCAGCGTGAACTGCAGGGTGTCCGGGCCAGCCAGGCTGTCCACGTTCCAGTAGTTCTCGTTCTTGACCATCGTGATGTGGGAGCTGGGCACCCACTCAGCAATCTTGTAGGGGCCGTTGCCGATGTAGGTGGCAGCGTCCACAGCCCAGGCTTCGCCGTTTGCCTCAACAGTCGCCTGCTGAACGGGAGCATACGCGGGGAACGCGGTCAGCTCCAGGAAATACGGCGTGCGGGCCGTCAGCGTGACCTGCAGCGTGTTGTCGTCCAGAGCTTTGACCTGCAGCGCATCCGGATTGTAAGCCGGAGCGGCGTCGGAAGCAGAACCGGACGAGGAAGAGCCCGCGGGAGCGGAGCTCGCAGTACCGGTCGAGGACGTGCTGCCGCCGCAGGCCGTCAGGCCCAGGCTCAGCACCATGACGACGGCCAGCAAAAGTGCCAGTTTCTTCATAGTGAACTTTCCTCCTCAAAAATTGTTTATTCAACATTTCACACATGGCGCACCCATAGCATGCCCCAAGGTGAATTGTTTACAATTATACACGCGCGGACGCGCCGCGCAACGCTTTTTTGCAAATTGTCACTTTTTTGCAACTTTATTATAATAAAGCAGCGGGGCGGAAAAACGGCGCTTTCAGCGCCTTTTTCCATTTATTTCACTTTGTCCAGATGGTGGCAGGCGGCATAGTGTCCGCCGGACACCTCGCGCCATTTGGGTTCCTCTGCGGCACACTGCTCGTCTGCGTAGGGGCAGCGGGTGCGGAAGCGGCAGCCGGAAGGCGGGTTCAGCGGGCTGGGCACATCGCCTTCCAGCACGATGCGCCGGGATTCCCGGGCCGTCTTGGGGTCCGCCACCGGAATTGCGGAAATCAGGCTCCGGGTGTAGGGGTGAACGCTGTGGAAGGTCAGCTCATAGCTGTCGGCCAGCTCCACCAGCTTGCCCAGGTACATCACGCCGATGCGGTCCGAAATATGCTTCACGACCGAAAGGTCGTGGGCGATGAACAGGTACGTCAGGCCGTACTGGTCCTGCAGATCTTCAAACATATTGACGACCTGTGCCTGAATGGAAACATCCAGCGCCGAGATGGGCTCGTCGCAGACGATAAACTGCGGGTCCACAGCCAAAGCGCGGGCGATGCCGACGCGCTGGCGCTGGCCGCCGGAGAATTCGTGCGGATAGCGGTTGGCATGCTCGGAGTTCAGGCCCACACGCTCCAGCATTTTAATAATGCGCTCCCGGCGGTCCGCCTTGGAGGACGCAAGCTTGTGGATGTCGATGGCCTCGCCCACGATGTCGCCCACCGTCATGCGGGGGTCCAGGCTGGCATAGGGGTCCTGGAACACGATCTGCATCTTGCGGCGGTACGGCAGCATGTTCACGGCCGTCTTTTTGCCGAATTTCGGCTTGCCGCTTTCGTCCAGCACCGGGGTTCCGTCCTCGTTGTACAGCGGCACATTTCCGCTGTCAAACAGCGTTTCGCCGTCATAGAGGATACGGCCCTTCGTCGGCTCGTACAGGCGCAGCAGCGTGCGGCCCGTGGTGGTCTTTCCGCAGCCGGATTCGCCCACCAGCCCCAATGTCTCGCCCTTGTTGATGGCGAATGAAACGTCGTCCACGGCCTGAACGCACTTTTTGTTTTTGCCCATGCCGCCGGCGGGGAAATATTGCTGGAGGTGCTGTACCTCTACCAGTTTTTCACTCATTGTACATTCCCTCCCTGTGCGGCTTCAAACTCCGCCTTTTGGCAGAGCCAGCACTGCGTGTAGTGCGTGTCGCTGAAATCGGTGCGCGGCGGCATCTCGCGCAGGCACACCTTCATGCACGCGCCGCAGCGCGGCGCGAACGGACAGCCCTTGGGCGGGTTGAGCATGTCCACGGGTGTGCCCTCAATGGGCACCAGGCGCTCATGATCCTTGGAATCCAGACGCGGGATACTGCGCAGCAGGCCCTTTGTATACTCATGCTTGGGTTCGTAGAAAATTTCGTCCGTGGTGCCGTATTCGACGATCTTACCCGCATACATGACGGCGATCTTTTCGCACATGCGCGCCACGATGCCCAGGTCATGGGTGATCATGATGATGGCCATGCCCAGCTTTTCCTTCAGGTCCATCATCAGCTCCAGGATTTGAGCCTGTATGGTCACGTCCAGGGCGGTGGTCGGCTCGTCTGCGATCAGCAGCTTGGGCTCGCATGCCAGCGCAATGGCGATCATCACGCGCTGGCGCATGCCGCCGGACAACTCGTGGGGATACTGCTTCAGGCGCTTTTCCGGCTCGTTGATGCCCACCAGCGTCAGCAGCTCCTTGGCCCGCTCGTTGGCTTCTTTCTTGGACTTGCCCGTGTGCAGCAAAATCACCTCACGGATCTGGTTACCGATGGTGTACACCGGGTTCAGGCTGGTCATGGGGTCCTGAAAGATGATGGAGACCTCGTTGCCGCGGATCCTGCGCATCTCCTTTTCACTCATATCGTTGATGTGATGGCCGTTGAAGTCCAGTGTACCGCCGATCAGGCGGCCGGGATAGGCCGTCAGGCCCATCAGGCTGTACGCCGTGACGGATTTGCCCGAACCGGACTCGCCCACGATGCCCAGCACTTCGCCCTCTTTCAGATGGATGGACACGCCGCCCAAAGCCTTCACTTCGCCCGCGGGGGTGAAGAAGGAAAGGCGCTCGTCCTTGATGTCTACCAAATATTCACTCATGTGTGCGTCCCTTCCTTTCGTTTAGTTTTTCAGCTTCGGGTCGAATGCATCGCGCAGGCCGTCGCCGAACAGGTTGAAGCTGAGGATGACGACGGAGATGGCGATGGCCGGCGCGAACAGGCGGTACGGATAGCTCTGCAGACCGTCGATGGCCGTGCTGGCCAGGCTGCCCAGCGATGGCATGGGCGCGGAAACGCCGATGCCCAGGAACGAAAGAAAGCTCTCGGTAAAGATGGCCGAAGGGATCTGCAGTGTGGTGGTGACGATGAGCGTGCCGATGCAGTTCGTCAGAATGTGCTTTTTGATGATGCGGCCCGTGCCGGCGCCAAGAGCGCGGGCGGCGGTGACGTACTCGCTCTCCTTCAGCGTGAGCACCTGGCTGCGCACGATGCGCGCCATACCCACCCAGTACAAAAGAGCGAATACAATCAGGATACTGATGAGCGGCACGCCAATGATGTTGATCCAGCCGAAGCCCGGCTTTTCCGCCAGAGACTGCAGCGGGTATTTCAGCGTAGAGGCCAGCAGGATGATGATGAGCAGGTCCGGCACGGTGTAGATGATGTCCACGATACGCATCATGAACAGGTCTACCTTGCCGCCCAAAAAGCCGGCAACAGAGCCGTAGACCGAGCCGATGAGCAGCACCAGCACGCTGGCCAGCAGGCCAACAGACAGGGAAACACGGGTGCCCATCATAACGCGGACGGCATAGTCGCGCCCCAGGGAGTCCGTGCCCAGAATGTGGGGAAACACCTTTTCGCCCGCGGCCATGGCGGCCTGCTCCGCCTCGGAATACTGCATGGGGCCCAGGTTCTCGCTGCCGCGGATCTGAGTGGCGTAATCGTAAGGGTAAAACGCCGGCACGATAAACGCCAGGATCAGCACGATGATCAGCACCGCAAGGCTCACCATGGCGATGGGGTTTTTCCGCAGACGGCGCAGACCGTCCTTCCAGAAGCTGACGCTTTCGCGCATGACGGACAGGCTTTCCTTTTCGGAATCGCTGGCGGGCGCAAAGTCGTCGACGTTGAGCTGCATGCTCAAGATCTGTTTTTTGTTTTCCATTCCTTCGCTCTCCTCCCGCTTATTTCAGCTTGATCCGCGGATCGATGATCTTGTACACGATGTCCACGATCACGTTCATCGTGATGATGAGCGTGGCCAGGAAGATCGTGGTTCCCATGATGACCATATAATCGCGGCCGGTGATGGAGCTGACGAAGCTGTCGCCCAGGCCCGGGATCGTAAAGATCTTTTCAACGATCAGGCTGCCCGTGAGCGTATAGGCCAAAGCCGGCCCCAGATAAGTGACGACAGGCAGAATGGCATTGCGCAGCGCATGCTTAAACAGGCTCTTGCCCTGGGAAAGACCCTTGGCGCGGGCGGTGCGCATGTAATCCTGCCCCAGCACATCCAGCATGGAAGAGCGCATCAGGCGGCAGATGTACGCCGTGGGGTAGAAGCCCAGAGCGATGACCGGCATAATATAGTTTTTCCAGCCCGTAAGGCCGTAGGACGGCAGCCACCCCAGCTTCAAGCTGAATATATACAATAATATGGTACATACAACAAAGCTCGGCACCGCGATGCCGCAGGTGGCAATAACAATAATGACGTTGTCGATCCACTTGCCGCGGTTGAGCGCCGCCACACTGCCCAGCACCACGCCCACGACGACGGCAATGGCCAGCGCGATGCCGCCGATGCGCGCCGAAACCGGGAACCGGGAACCGATAATCTGGGCGACCGTGCGGCCGCGCTGCTTGATGGACGGGCCCAGCTCGCCCTGCAGCAGGTTGAGCATATAGTTCTTGTACTGCACGATCACCGGTTTATCCAGGCCGTACTTTTCCTCCATGGCCGCAAGCACCGCCGGGGACGGCGATTTTTCGGACAGGAACGGCCCGCCCGGAACCAGGAACATGAGGAAGAAGGTGAGCATCGACACGATGACCAGCGTCACCAATGCCAACGCAACGCGCTTTGCGATATATTTCGCCATTTTGCCAACTCCTTTAAAGAAATAACGTTCCGCCCGGCCCGCGCGAGAGCCGCCGGAGCAAACTGTATTTTGCGCGCGCACACCGCAAAAAACAGCTTTTTGCCGCGCCCGCAGGAGAAAAAAGAATATAAACAAAAAATGGTGTCTAAAAACAACGTTTAAACACCATCGTTTAACATTCTCTGAATCATCATTTTAACAAGTTTTCTATGGTTTGTCAATTTTACTGTATGGATTTTTGTTGCCATGCGGCGACAAATGTTGCCAACGGATACATTTTTTTGAAAAAAAGCGTTTCTCTGTCCTCAATGTGCGTACACTCATAACACAAAAAAGCCCGCGGGCGGTTTCCCCAAAGGGAACGCCCGCGGGCTCACCGCGTGCAAAAAAGCAATTACGCAGCCGTGGAAGCGCTGGCGCTTTCGCTGGTGCTGGCGCTCTCGGCAACCTCAGAGGTGCTGGCGCTCTCAGAAGCGCTGGCAGACTCGGAAGTGCTGGCAGACGCAGAGGTGCTGGCCGGCTCGGAAGCGCTGGTGCTGGCCGGCTCAGACACAGACGTGCTGGACGGAGCTGTGGAAGCCGGAGCGCTGGAAGAGGAAGAGTCGGTGCCGCAGGCAACCAGAGACAGCGCCATCAGCGCCGCAACAGCAAGAACAAGAACTTTTTTCATAGTGAAAACCTCCATTTTTTCGATTCTTTATACAGCCTCTCTGCCCGCGCCGCAGAGTGCTGCGCAAGGGCATTTGTAAAGGCTGTGTCTGATTATAGCATTTTTTACGTAAAGGACAAGATGTTTTTTGTGCATTTCAACGAATTGTAACTCTTCAAACACACTTTTTTCACAACATTCAGAAAATCGCTCAAAACATCTTCCGGCCGCGAAAGCACTTTTAGGCAGATTGGATATACATTGCGGATCCGGCGCTAAGCCCTGGGCATGCCGCAAAACACAAACTGCCCCCACGCGGCCGCTGAAAGCCGGGCTAAAACAGCAAAGGAAAAAATTTCCTGACTATATCAAGCTTAAATCCTGTTAAACACACCATTCAAAAAGTATTTTTTTTGAAATGCCCTTTTTGACCATGCATTCGTTGACAAGGGTGCCGTTCATGCGCTATGATGGTATTAAATTCGGCGTATTGATCCAGCCGCCCCGCGGCTGTGGATGGAGGGAAGCTGTGGATGTCCGGTACTGAAACGCTCTGGCAGGAGCTGATCTGCCGCCTGGAAGGCGTGCAGGCGGCCCAGGTGGTATTTGCCGAAAACGGCATGCCGTGCGAGATCCACGTGCTCGCCGGGCCCGAAAAAAGTTCGAAATCGCTGGTACGCGATATCCAGTCTGCTTTGACGGCGCAGTTCGGCGTACAGGTGGACCACCGCATCATCAGCGTTGCACAGCTCTCCGAGGGGCTTGTCCCCCGGGGGGATTTCCGTCTTGCCCATACGGGGCTGGAGATCAAAAGCGCGGGCGGGCGTGTGTCTGCTTCGGTAACGCTGGCGCGCGGCTGCGACACGTATACCGGCCACGGCGAAAGCGCGAATACGCCTTTTGCCCGGCGACGGTGCGTTTCCGAGGCCGCGCTTGCGGCAGTGAACCGCGCGGCGGGTGAAACCTGCTTCGAATTGGCCAGCGTGGATGCGGTGACGCTGGCGGGACAGGGTATCGTGGTGACGCAGGTGTACAGCCTGCGGGATGGCCAACGCCTGCTTGGCAGCGCATTTTTAAATGAAGACCCCGACAATGCTGCGGTACACAGCGTATTGAGCGCGGTAAACCGCAGGCTTTCCGTTCTGCCCCGCACGGCGGGGTAAAACGGGGCCGCTTTCCTTTGGTAAACAGGGGCGGGCCGGCACAGCGGAGCGGATATAGCATGCCCGGATAGCGGAGGGCAGAGTACCGTAAGGAGGCTATATCTGTTATGAAAAAGATCCTGTTTGCTCTGGCTTCTCTGTGCTCTTTGGTTCTCGCCAGCGGCGCTTTCTTCTGCGTAAGATAAGTACTTGAACGGGCCGGACACGGCCTGTTTCCCGGAGCCCTGCCGGCCGCCCTGTTTTTTGGAATTTACGGCGCTTGTGTGCGTCATCTGGGATATATTTATATAAGGTATATGGGAATCTGCGGCGCCGCCCTGCGGCGTCAAAAAACGGCGCATTTTGCGCCGGGCTGTGTGTGGCGCAGACCTGCGCCGGGAGGAAAACGGCTATGGACGAAAAAAAGCTGCGGGTATATACGACCGCCGTCTCCATTGCGGGGCTGTCGGTTTTTTTGCTTTCCCTTTGGGAGGTATATCCTTATTATCTGCCGGGCAGCAGCCGCGGGGATATCTGGAGCTACAGCCTGATGATGGTGCTGCTGATGGTGGTGTGCCGGATGCTGCCCATTTATTTCGCGGAAGACAAAACGCTGGAGATCAGCTTCGTGCCCGTACTGGCCTGCGCCATAACGGGCGGAGCGCCGCTGGCGGTGGTTCTGTTCGGGGTATCGACGCTTTTCACCGTGATGCAAAACCCCGCCACCAAGCATTATTACTGGCCATTGGCCCGTGAGCCCCGCAAGGAGCTGTTCAACACCGGGAACATCCTTGCTTCCATCAGCGCGGGCGGGCTGCCGCTGCTATTGGCGGGCATGCCGGATAACCTGGCCTCTCTGCCCGCCCTTGGCCTTTCCCTGCTGTTCGCCGCACTGTGCATCCTTGTCAACCTGACGCTGTTCATCCTGTATTACCAGGTAGGCGGCATGGGCCAGTTCGGCACGCTGATGCGCCAGAATATCGGCGGCCTGCTGCCCAACATCATCGCCACCGTTCCGCTGGGACTGCTGCTGGGCATCGTCATCAACATGCCCAACAGCTACTTTTACATCGTGCTGTTCATGGCGCCGCTCATGCTGGCACGCTATTCCTTCAAGCTGTATCTGGACAGCAAATCCATGCATATGCGCACCATCGCCGCCCTGAGCATGGCCGTGGACGCCAAAGATCATTACACCCAGGGCCATTCCCGACGCGTAGCGTATTACAGCGAGGCCATTGCCCGCGCCATGCACAAATCTCCCAGCTTCGTGGCCGACGTCAAGACGGCCGCTCTGCTGCACGACGTGGGCAAAATCGGCATCGACGACGCCGTGCTCAACAAGCCCGCCGCTCTTACAGCCGAGGAATTCGAACTGATCCAGCAACATCCTGTGATGGGGCGTAAGATCATCGACAGCATCCGTTTTTCCGACACGGTAAACGACGCGGTGCTGTATCATCATCACCGTTACGACGCCAAGGGCTATCCCGCCGAAGGTCCCGCTCCCGGCGAGCTGCCGCTCTCTGCGGCTATCCTTGCCGTTGCAGATACTTTTGACGCCATGACGTCGGACAGGCCCTACCGCAACGGTATGTCCCGCGAACAGGCGCTGGCTGTGATGCAGGAGGTGGCCGGTTCACAGCTCGACCCCAAGGTCGTGGAGGTATTCATTTCTCTGGCTCCAGAGCTGGACGCCGCACGCGAGCCCGAAGAAAGCCTGCTGTAGCCCGCGGGCTGTTCACGAAAGGAGGCGCACGGCTTGGTGCTGCTGGCATTCATTCTGTGCGGGCTGGCCGCCGGCCTTGCCTGCGGCGGCAGCCTGCGCGCGATGGCACAGCACAATATCGCGCTGCTGTGGCTTCCGGTGGCCGCCTATCTGTGCAAGGCTGCGGGGCCGTATGCAGCGCGTCTGTTCCCCGCGTTTGCGTCTTATGCGCCCCTGGCCGTATGTCTGCTGCATTATGGCCTGCTGTTTATTTTTGTGGCGGCCAATCTGCGCCGCGGTGTTTGGAGTTTTGTGTTCGGCGCCGGGGCCGGGATGAATTTTGCCGTTATTGCGCTGAACGGCGGCGCAATGCCTGTCTCCGCGCACGTGCTGGAGTCGGCCGCAGGCACCCGCCTGGCCGCGCAGCTCGCTTCTGGTGAGATCTTTGCCTACGCGCCTGTCACAGACAGCACGCGTCTTGTTTTTCTGGGCGATGTTCTGGCGCTGGAGCCGTTCGGGCGCCTGCTGGGCTTTGCCAGCATCGGGGACCTGGTGCTGGGAGTGGGCGCGGCGATGCTTTGCTTTACGATGCTGCGTCCCGCAAAACATTCGGTGTGACCGCTGTCTGTACGCACGCCGTCCCTGCCGGTAAACAAAGCGGTGCAGAAAACGCGGGCGGTGCTCCGGCTATAAGCGGCCCGTTCCGTTCGCCGCGGTATCTCCCAGTTGGGACCGCCGTTCCTTGCGGCCTAACACACGTTTTGTGGGATGTACCGGAACAAAGCGCCGATTGTTTTCAACGCGCGGTTTTATTTATGAACAGCTCTATAATGCTGCAAAATAAACGGCCCCGATGCACGGACAGCGAAACAGTCCGTGCACCGGGGCCTTGGCGTATCCTTACACAGGAACTTCCCCATGCGCCTTTTCATACTCATTCACATATTTTTCCAACGCATACTCCATCTCTTTATTGGTAGAGCGCTTGTTCTCTATCGCAATGATTTTCAGCTTTGTGATCAAAGTCTCAGAAATGCGCAGGGAAAACGGTGCATAATAGTTTCCCACGGCACAGCCTCCATTCAAAGTGATATCAAAAGTATATCGTAATCACTTCAAATTATCCGAATGCATATTGATATCAAAACGAATTCATGCTATGCTTAAGAAGAAAGTTCTGGAAAGGAGTGCTGCGGCAATGGGCCCACAGGACCTGCTGGATGCGTTGGATGAGATCGTTTATGTGAGCGACCCGAATACATATGAATTGCTTTACGCCAACCGCCGCTGCCGTTCTCTGCTCCCCACCCGGGATTACAAGGGCAAGCCATGCTATGCACTGCTGCAGGGCCAGCCCGCCCCTTGTCCTTACTGCACCAATGCCCGGCTCACACCGGACAAATTTTACGTTTGGGAATTCAACAACCCTTCCATGGGGCGGCATTTTCTTTTGAAAGACAAACTGATTGATTGGGACGGACGTCCGGCGCGGCTGGAGATCGCGGTGGATATCACCGAACAGGAGCTGCTGAGCCGGGACACCGCCCGCAAGCTGGAGACCGAGCGAACATTGGTGGAATGCATCCGCCGCCTGATGGACGCGGCATCCTCCCGCGAGGCCGCGCAGGCCGTGCTGTCCTGTGTCGGCGGTTTCTATCAGGCATCTCACGCGTTCCTGCTGGAGCTGCATGCTTCCGGCAGAAGCGTGCACTGCACCCAGCTGTGGACGGCCGCCGACGCGGAACCTCTGGAGTTTCCTTCGATCTCCCTGTCCAACGGATCGCTGCTCAACCGATTGCTTGAATCGCCTCAGGCACAATGTATCCTTGCGGAGCGGCTGGGCCCTGAATACCGTCAGGTCGCGGCACAGATGCAGGATGCCGGGGTCAGCGCCCTGCTATTTGCGCCGCTGCCGCACACGTTCGGCCGCGGCCTGTTGGGCGTTGCAAATGCCGCCTCCGGCATTGACGATACACGCGTGCTGGAATCGCTGGCCTACTTTGTCGGTTCCGAACTGTCGCGCCGGCGCCTGCAGTCCCGTCTGGAATACCAAAACCGTCACGACGCGCTCACCGGGCTGGAAAACCGTCTGCAATACCAGCGTTTTCTGGCCGGTCCCATTCCCGCCGGCCCCATCGGCGCGGTATTCTGCGACATCAACAGCCTCAAGCAGATCAACGACCGCTGCGGCCACAGCCGGGGCGACGCCGTTATCATGCAGACAGCAGACGTACTGCGCGCCTGCTTCCCCGGCGCGCACATCTACCGCATGAGCGGTGATGAATTCGTCGTGCTGTGCCCGGGTGTGACGCAGGCCCGGTTCGAGACAATGCTCGCGAAAGCCCGCGACCGCCTTGCCAGTGAAACAGACTACGGCGTTTCGTTGGGCGGAGCCTGGCACGCCTGCGCCCGGGAAGATCTTGACGAGCTGGTGCGCGCTGCCGACGAGAGCATGTATGCGGACAAGCAGGAGCATTACGGCGTGCCGGAGCATGGCTGACACGGCCGCGCATATGCGCGAGGAACTTTTTGAAAAAACGCCCCGCCCCGGGATACCCCGGCGCGGGGCGTTTGCCTTTGCTCCAGCCAAACACGGATGCTTCATCCGGGTATACTTTCACCGCCTGTACCGCGCTGTTTGCAGCCCCACCCAGGCAGGCGACCGGCCATTCCCCACGCGGCCGCAGCAAACAGCAGGAGCAGCACCGGCACATAATTGACCAGATAACGGCTGCGCGCCTCCCATATCAACAGAAAGAAAAACAGCCCGCAGACTGAGAGCCGCGCGGCAAACAGCACGTCTCGGCTCTGCTTTTGCAGCGCGCCGGCCAAAAGATACAGCAGCATGCAGAGCATCAATCCGTTGGCATAGCGCAGGAACAGCGAAAAGTGCGCCCTGCCTTCAAAAAAAATTTCCGCCCAGAAGCTATGCGGCTGGGTCGGTCCCATGGCCAATTTATGCGGCAGATAATAGGTGCCCTCGCCCCACGTATAACCGATCTTATCCAGTGCGTGCCGCACCAGACCCGCGGGCCCCATCTCCTTCAGGCGCGCGGCGATCTCATCCCGGATAAGCGCCTTGCGCGTCTCACCGTCCGGCGCAGAAAATGTCAACACATAATCCTCGTTGTTGTACCCGCCGTTTCCCGCGAGGCCCATCATTATCCAATGCGTTTTGGATATCTCATCCCCCGGCTGCGCCTTACGGAACGCACCGCTGTGCGCGGCCGCAAAGCTGCCCGCATTCACGCCCGCCACCACGGCGGCCAACAAAGCCAGCGCTGCCAGCCGCTCCCACCGCTTTGGGAACGAGATCATCCAATCCAGCACCACGGCGATGACCATGATGACGACGGTCACTTTAAGCAGCGTCCCCAAAACGCCCAGCACAAAAACAGCCGCCAGCGGGCCCCGGCCCGGCCGCCCCTCCCGTCGGGCCGCGCGCAGGCGCAGCCAGCAGTACAATATGGCAATGGGAATGGGCGCGGTGACGGTATCCGTATAATAGACGGGTGCATACAGCAAAAACGGCGCTGTGGCCGCACCCAGCAGCAGCGCCAGCGCGCCGGCCCGACGGCCCAGCAGACGCGCGGCGCATAGGTACAGAAAGAACAGTGCAAGCTGCAGCAGCACCGCGCCGAAGCGCATGCCCCAAACCAGCAGCTCATACTCCTCCGTCACACCACAGGCCCGCAGCAGACGGAACAACCCTGCCAACAGCAGCATGAGCGGCTGGTTGTTGGGGAAATTGTTGAAATAAATGCCGCCCTGCGCACCGTCTGCCGCAAAGTCCAGCGCGGCGCGCAGCACGATGCCGAAATCCCAGTCTCCGGTGGCACCCACCACCAGCGCCCTGCCCACATGGGCCTGCGCCAAAAAGCACAGCGTGAAAAACGCCGCCAGCAGCGTCCGGCGCAGCCTTTTGCCCGGGGCGGGCAGCAGGCGCAGCAGCCACGCGGCGCACAGCACGCCCACAGCCAGCGCCAGCCCCCCGGCCAGCAGGCTCCGCGGGCTTTGCGTGCCGAACACGTTCTGGTTGCAGAAAACCGCACACAGCACGATGACGGCGAACAGCAGCGCAAACGCGCCTGTAAACGCCCGTTTGAGTTTTTCACCCGCTTCGTCCATGGCTTCCTCCTGCTTTCCAGCGTCCCTGTGGGCACACGCTCTTTCTTCGAAAAAGGCCTTTCAGCCTTCCCCTTCCGCCCGCCATCCCTTGCAGACATCCACCCATGCATCGAAACGGGAATACTGTTCCAGCTCCGAGATGGTCAGTTCAATGGCACTGTTGCTGCTGCCGCAGGCGGGGAACACTGTTTCAAACCGCCGCAGAGAAGCATCCAGATATATTTTTACGCCCGGGTTGACAGCAAAGGGGCATACGCCGCCCACAGCGTGGCCCACCATCGCCTCCACTTCGCCGGGGGTGAGCATCTTTGCCTTGGTGTGAAACTGCGCCTTGAAGCGTGGATTGTCCACCTTGGCGTCGCCCGCCGCCACCACCAGCGCACAACCGCCGTCCACCAGGAACGACAGCGTTTTTGCGATGCGCTCGGGTGCGCAGCCCAGCGCCTGCGCGGCCAATTCCACCGTGGCGCTGGATACATCAAATTCCCGGATGCGCGCAGCGGCGCCGAAACTTTCAAAATATTCCCGTACCTTTTCAATTGCCACGTTCCCTCTCCCCTTCTGTGCGGCAGAGCAGATCTTTTCCGCCGCAGCTATAAAACTGAACCCATTGTAACAAATAACCGTCAGAAATGCAAAAATTTGTTTGGTCGTCCCGGCTGCGGGCAGCCTGAAAAAGGGGTGGTGACTGCGCCCGCAGGCGCGTGCCGGAGCGGTGCGAAGCCTCCCTTGCGAACAACCGCGCTGAAAGCGCGGCTCTTAGCGCGCAGATGCCCCTTTTTTATTTAAAATAACCCCGCGACGTCCCGCAGGGCCAGTGCCGAGGCGTGTAGAGCGAAGCGACCGCCGAAAACCGCCGTGCGCAGCGAACGGGGCCAAAGGCCCTGTCCGCAGGCAGCCTGGCGGGAAAGCGCAGCTTTTTCGACAAGCCAAAAGGCGGCGCAGCAAAACCGCTGCGCCGCCTTTTGGCGTTTCTATTCTGCTTTGCCGCCTGGTTCCGTGGCTGCCGTACCGTGCGCTTCGGCAGCGCACGCGGCCGAATCGGCCCGGGCAGCGTGGATTTTCCTTACTTCTGCTTTGCAGCCAAGTCCGCCAGCGCGTCCTTGCGGGACAGATTGATGCGTCCCTGCTGGTCGATCTCGGTGACCTTTACCAGAAGCTCGTCGCCCACAGCCACGACATCTTCCACCTTCTCCACGCGCTTGGTGTCCAGCTTGGAGATATGCACCAGGCCCTCTTTGCCCGGGGCGATCTCTACGAACGCGCCGAACGTCATCAGACGGGTGACCTTGCCCTTATAGATGGCGCCGATCTCCGGGTCCTCCACAATGGTCTTGATGGTGTGCATGGCGCGCTCCGCGTCCGCGATGTCGATGGCGGAGATGAATACGCTGCCGTCTTCCTCGATGTCGATCTTCGCGTTGCAGTTGGCGCAGATCTCCTGAATGACCTTGCCGCCCTTGCCGATGACGTCGCGGATCTTATCCACATCGATCTTCATGGACAGCATCTTGGGCGCGTACTTGGAAAGCTCCGCGCGCGGCTCGGCGATGACCGGGGCCATGATCTCGTCCAGGATATACAGGCGCGCCTTGCGGCATTTCTCAAAGGCTTCCTCGATGATCTCGTAAGTCAGCCCGTCTACCTTCATATCCATCTGGATGGCCGTAATGCCGTCGCGTGTGCCGCCCACCTTGAAGTCCATATCGCCGTGGAAGTCCTCCACACCCTGAATGTCCAGCATGGTCATCCAGCGGTCGCCCTCGGTGATGAGGCCGCAGGAGATGCCCGCGACGGGTTTTTTGATGGGAACACCCGCGTCCATCAGCGCCAGCGTGGAGCCGCAGATGGACGCCTGGCTGGTGGAGCCGTTGGAGCTGAGCACCTCGGACACGCCGCGGATGGCGTACGGGAACTCCTCAACACTGGGCAGCACGGGCAGCAGGGCGCGCTCGGCAAGAGCGCCGTGGCCGATCTCGCGGCGGCCCGGGCTGCGGGGCGCACGCGCCTCGCCCACGGAATAGGGCGGGAAATTATAGTGGTGCATATACCGCTTCGTGGGCTCCAGGGAAATGTCGTCCATGATCTGCGCGTCCCGCAGGCCGGACAGCGTGACAGCCGTCAGCACCTGCGTCTGACCGCGGGTGAACATGCCGGAGCCGTGTACGCGGGGCAGCAAGCCCACTTCGGCGGCCAGCGGGCGGATCTCGTTGATGCCGCGGCCGTCCACGCGCTTACCCTCGTCCAGCAGCCAGCGGCGCACCACGAACTTCTGCATCTTGTACATCAGTTCCTCAATGGTCGCAGCGCCCCACTGCTCGGCGTATTTCTCCTCCAGCTCGTTGCGGATGGGGAGCAGCCGCGCGTCGCGCACGGTCTTGTCGTCGGTGTCCATGGCCGCCTTGAAAGCGTCCAGATAATCCCGCTTCACTTCCTCCAGCAGGTCGTGGTCCAACTCCATGGACTGGAACTCGATTTTGGGTTTGCCGATCTCAGCCACGATGCCGTTGATGAAGGTGATAATCTTCTGGATCTCGGCGTCGCCGGTCTTGATGGCTTTCAGCATGGTGGCTTCGTCCACCTCGTTGGCGCCGGCCTCGATCATGACGATCTTTTCGGCGCTGGCGGCAACGGTAAGCTGCAGGTCGCTTGCTTCACGCTGCTTTTCGGTGGGGTTCACCACCAGTTCGCCGTCCACAAGGCCCATGAACACGCCCGCGATGGGTCCTTTCCAGGGAATGTCGGAGATGGAAAGCGCAATGGACGTGCCGATCATGCCCGCGATTTCGGGGCTGCAGTCCTGGTCCACGCTCATAACGGTCATCACCACAGAGACGTCGTTCCGCATGTCCTTGGGGAACAGCGGACGGATGGGACGGTCCACAACACGGCTCGTCAGCACGGCCTTTTCGCCGGGACGGCCCTCGCGGCGCATGAAGCTGCCGGGGATGCGGCCCACGGAATACAGCTTTTCTTCAAAGTCCACCGAAAGGGGGAAGAAATCGATGCCGTCGCGGGGCTTGTCACTCATGGTGACGTTGCACAGCACGGCGGTCTCGCCGTAGCGCACCAGGCAGCTGCCGTTGGAAAGGCCGCACATCTTGCCCGTCTCCACAACGAACGGGCGGCCTGCCAGCTCGGTTTCAAACACTTTGTACCTAGGGAACGTTTCTTTTTTGGATGCAAATTCGAGTGCCATTGTATACCTCCTGTTTTTTCACAGGACGGGCGGTGTTTTAGCAATAAAGCCAGTGCTCTCCCGGCGGGAAAGCCCTCGATTCATTGCTAACAACACGCGGATGCCGCCCTGCGGTTTTCTTTTGAAGTCCCCCGCGGGGGACGCGGTAAAAACACGGAAAGGCAGACGGCAAACGCCGCCTGCCTTTTCGGATTTTCTTACTTGCGCAGGCCCAGCTTGGCGATCAGGGCGCGGTAGCGCTCGATGTCCTTCTTCTGCAGATAAGCCAGCAGGTTACGGCGCTGGCCGACCATCTTCAGCAGACCGCGGTAGCTGTGCTTGTCGTTTTTATTGGCCTTCAGGTGCTCGTTCAGGTGGTTGATGCGCGCGGTGAGCAGCGCGACCTGAACCTCGGGGGAACCCGTGTCCGTCTCGTGTACGCGGGCGGAAGCGATGATGTCCTGTTTGTTTTCCATGGTTTCTTTCTCCTCTTTTTTATGATTTGCCGCAGACGCAGTGTCGGTAGACCATCGAGGGATGCGCCGGACACCGGGCCTGGGTAGGCTTGCAGCCCATAATAAGGCAGCCTAAACAGTATAACACAACGCACACGCAAAAACAAGGCGTTTTGCCAAGTTTTGTGCGGCTTATAACAACGGAGGCTCATTTCTCCCGCCACTCCCGCGCGGCCTGCGCGGCGCGGCCCACCATGGCCGAAAGCTCCTCCAGCGTACCGAATTTCTGCGTGGGCCACAAAAAACGGCAGAAGCGCACCGGCACTCTGTCGCCGTAGATATCGCCGGAAAAATCCGGGATAAACGTCTCGCAGGTAACGCCGTCGCCGTTCACCGTGGGGCGCGTGCCCAAGCCCGTAGCACTGGGCCGCCACACGCCGTCCAGCAGGACCCGCGTTACATATACGCCCTGCCGGGGAAGCAGCATCCAATCGGGATAGATTTGGTTGATGGTGGGAAAGCCCAACGCAGTCCCCAGCCGCTTGCCGTGACGTACGGGAAGGTCGATGCAGTAAGGCTCCCCCAGCATGGCGCCCGCAGTTTCCACATCGCCCGCCTCCAGGCAGGCGCGGATGCGGGACGATGAAACAGGCGCGCCCTCCCGCTGTACCATGGGCACGATCTCCACCGAAATTCCCGCGGCCGCGCACAGACGGCGCAGCATGTCCACATTGCCCGCCTTGCGGCTGCCGAACGTGAAGTTATCCCCGCAGAAAACAGCCTTCGCGCCGAAACGCACAGCCAGCACGTCGTGGACGAACGCCTCCGGCGAAAGCGTGCAGAATTCCTCAAAGGGCGGACGCACATAATGCTCCACGCCCATGGCGGCAATGCGCCGCGCCTTTTCCTCCGGCGTAAGGATGGCCCTGCCTTTTACAGCCCGGTCCAGCGGCGGTGCAAAGGTGAACACGGCGGACGTGCAGCCCCGCTCCCGCGCAGCTTCCACCGTGCGCGCCAGCACACGGCGGTGCCCCAGGTGCACGCCGTCAAAATAGCCAAGGGCCACACAGGCGCCCGTGCCGCCCTCTATCGTCGCAAGAGTATCGTAGCAGTGCAAACGCACACCTCCCGTTTTTCAATGCGGGCCGTTCCCTGCTCGGGATAAAAGGCCCCAAAAGCGAACGCCGCGCGCAGCGGCCCCGGCGGGGCGCGTCACGCGCGTTCGCAAAACAGTTTTTCCACAGTCAGGATGTGCTTTTCCACCCGGCACACCCCCAGAAATTCCCCCGCGCACAGCGCGCGGTAGCGCCCGTCCCGGGCCGGGAACCGGTAAGTAGGCGCACCATTCAGCAGGCGGCGGCGCGTCTCCTCGTTCACCTCTACGGCGGGCAGACAGGTGAAAACGCTTTCCACGCTCAGCAGCAGGCTCTCCAGCGTACCGGCCTCCCGGGCGCGCTGCAGCTCATCCAGCGTATACGCCATTTCCAGCGTATAGGGGCCCGACGCCGTGCGGCGCAGCGCCGCCATGGTGGCGGGCACGCCCAACGCCCGGCCAATATCCTCCAGCAGCACGCGCACATAGGTGCCCTTGCTGCAGTGGATATTTAAAATATACTCGTTGGGTGCGGGGCTGCCCGCCAGCATAATGCTGTGCAGCGTGACGGGGCGCGGCGTGCGCTCCACGGTCTTCCCCGCGCGGGCCGCCTTGTACAGCGGTTGTCCGTTTACTTTCACGGCGGAGTACATGGGGGGCACCTGCTGCTGCGTACCCGTGAAGCGCGGCAGCACCGCGGCCACGGCGTCCAGGCCGATGTCCGCGGGAACAGCCGCCTGCTCCAGCGTTTCGCCGGTAACGTCGCCAGTGTCGGTGCGCCGGCCCAGCAGCATCGTGGCCGTGTACATTTTGTCGGCACGCTCCTGCATATCCACGGCTTTGGCCGCGCCGCCCACAAAAACGGGCAGCACGCCCGTGGCCATCGGGTCCAGCGTTCCGCCGTGCCCAATGCGCCGCGTACCGCAGATGCCGCGCAGCTTTGCCACTACGTCAAAGGAGGTAAAGCCCTCCGGTTTGTCGACAACTAGGATTCCTTGCATAACGCTTTTTCCACCTCGGTCAGCAGGGCGGCCTTGGCGTTGTCCAGACTGCCCAGCAGTTCGCATCCGGCGGCCTGCTTGTGGCCTCCGCCGCCCAGATGGGCGCAGATGGCGGAAGCGTCCACGCCTGTCACGGTACGCACGCTCACCTTATAGCTGCCCGTGGGCTGCTGGCGGATGGTGATGCCGACCTCCACGCCCTCGATCATGCGGGGCAGGCTGGTGATACCCTCCAAATCGGTGCCATCGGCGCCGGTCTCGGCGATCTGCTCTTTTGTAAGGTAGACCGTGGCGCACCGGCCGCCAAAGCTGTATTCCAGGCTTTCCAGCGCCAGGCGCTCAATGGCCAGACGGCTGCGGGATTTGCTCTCGAACAGGATGTTGTTGAGCTTAACGAGGCTTGCGCCCGCGGTGATGAGCTTTGCCGCGATCTCGTGGGTGCGGGCCGTGGTATTGGCAAACTTGAAGCAGCCGGTATCCGTGGACAGACCCGTATACAGGCAGTCCGCGATGGTGGGCGTGATCTCAGTGCCGATGGCCGTCAGCAGCTCGTAAATGATCTCGGCTGTGGCGGCGGCGTCGCCGTCCAGCAGCATGCAGTCGGCATACCCTGAGTTGGAGGGATGGTGGTCGATGCACATGTCGATGCGGCGTGTATATTCCGCGATGGAATCGCCGAACAGCTGGATGCCCGCCACGTCCACGGCTACCGTGTAGCCGGGCGTGAACTGGCCTGTGTACAGGCCGATGTCCATATAATCATACCGGGACGGGATGGGGTCCGCGCACAGCACGGCCACTGTTTTGCCCAGGCCCTTCAGCGCCCAGTACAGCGCGGCGGCGCTGCCGATGGTGTCGCCGTCCGGGTTTTTATGACAGATCAGCAGCACGTTTTCCGCTTTCAGCAGCCTGCTCAGCGCTGCCGCGATGTCTAAAATCTCGCTCATAAACTCTCCTCATTCATCGCTTTTGGGGATAGCCCCGCCGAGCGCGTCAGCGCTCTTCCCGCTCCAGCCCCGCGATCAATTCATTGATGTGCGCCGCATACTTCGCGCCGTCGTCCGCCACGAAGCGGAATTCCGGCGCCTTGCGGATGTGCATGCGCTTTGCGATCTCGCTGCGCACATGGCCCGCGGCGCGGTTCAGCGCGCCCACGGCTTCGGCCGTTGCGTTTTCCTCGCCCATCTTGCTCACGTGCACCTTGGCCGTGGACAGATCCGGCGCGACCTCCACGCGCATCACCGTCAGGAAGCCCTGCACGCGGGGGTCTTTCATCCCCCCGATGATGGCGATCAGCTCGCGCTTCATGTCCTCGGACAGGCGCGCCATATTTTTGCTCTGCGGCATAGTGTCTCCTTTCAAACGGAACGTTCCGTTCAGTCGCGGTATTCCTCCATGATGAAGGCCTCGAAGATATCGCCCTCCTTGATGTCGGAGAACTTGTCAAGGCCGATACCGCACTCGTAGCCCTGGGCAACTTCCTTCACGTCGTCCTTGAAGCGGCGCAGGCTGTCGATCTCGTCCTCGGTGATGACGATGCCGTCGCGCACCAGTCGGATCTTCGCGGCACGCGTTACCTTGCCCTCCAGCACGTAGCAGCCGGCAATGGTGCCCGCGGAAGATATCTTGAACACGCTGCGCACCTCGGCGCGGCCCAGCTCCACCTCGCGGAACTTGGGCGCCAGCATGCCCTTCATGGCGTCGGTGACATCGTTGATGGCGTCGTAGATGACGCGGTACATGCGCAGCTCCACCTCGGCCTGGGCGGCTTCCTCCTTGGCAACGGGGTCCGGACGGACATTGAAGCCGATGATGATGGCATTGCCCGCGTTGGCAAGCATGACGTCGGATTTGTTGATGGCGCCTACGCCCGCATGGATGACGCGCACGCGCACCTCGTCGTTGGAGATCTTTTCAAGGCTCTGTTTTACGGCCTCGGCGCTGCCCTGCACGTCGGCCTTGACAATGATGGCAAGCTCCTTGCGTTCGCCCTCGGCGATCTGGCTGAACAGGTTATCCAGCGTAACCTTCTTGTATGCGCTGAACTGCTGTTCCTTCTGCTCGGCAGCACGGCGGTCGGCCAGCTCACGGGCCAGCTTCTCGTCTTCTACGGCGTCGAACAGATCGCCCGCCGCAGGCACCTCCGTCAGGCCCGTGATCTCCACCGGCATGGAGGGACCGGCCTCCTTGAGGATGGCGCCCTGGTCGTCGCGCATGACGCGCACACGGCCCACGGACGTACCCGCGATGACCACATCGCCCTGATGCAGCGTGCCCTTCTGGACGAGGATCGTGGCCACGGGGCCCTGCCCCTTGTCCAGACGCGCCTCGATAACGGCGCCCTTGGCGCGGCGGTGGGGGTTCGCTTTCAGTTCTTTGACCTCGGCCACCAGGTTGATGCTTTCCAGCAGGTCCTCGATGCCCTGGCCCGTCAGCGCGGACACTGGCACGCAGATGGTGTCGCCGCCCCATTCTTCAGGCACCAGCTCATACTGCGTGAGCTGCTCCATTACATGGTTGGGGTTGGCCGTAGGTTTATCCATCTTGTTGATGGCCACGATGATGGTAGTATTCGCCGCTTTGGCGTGATTGATCGATTCGACGGTCTGCGGCATGATGCCGTCGTCCGCGGCCACCACCAGCACGGCGATGTCCGTCAGGTTCGCGCCGCGGGCGCGCATGGATGTGAAAGCCTCATGGCCCGGAGTGTCCAGGAATGTGATGGGCTTGCCGTTCATCGTCACCTGATACGCGCCGATATGCTGCGTGATGCCGCCGGCCTCGCCCGCGGTAACGCGCGTTTTGCGGATGGCGTCCAGGATGGAGGTCTTGCCGTGGTCGACGTGGCCCATGACCACGACGACAGGCGGGCGCTCTTCCAGATCCTCGTCCTTATCCTCATCCACTTCGAACAGGCGTTCCTCGATGGTAACATGCACCTCGTGCTCTACCTTCGCGCCCAGCTCCTCGGCCACCAGGCTGGCGGTGTCGAAATCGACGACCTCGGAGATAGCTGCCATGATGCCCAGGCCCATCAGCTTTTTGATGACCTGCGCCACGTTCACCTTCAGGCGGCTGGCAAGCTCACCCACCGTGATCTCGTCGGGAATGGATACCTTCAGCTGCGCCTTACGAGCCTTTTCCAGCTGGATGCGCTGCAGGCGCTCGGCCTCTGTCTCGCGCTTTTTCTGGAACGGCTGCTGGCGGCGGTTGTTGCGGCCCGAGAACTTTTGTTTGTTGCCCGCGGGCGTGGGCTTGCGGCGGTTCTCCACATTTTTCGTGGAAGCCAGCTCGGTGTATTTTTCGTTGAACTTATCCAGATTCACGTCCGTGATGCGGGTATCCACCGTGACGGTGACGACCTCCCGCTTCTCAGGCGCGGGCTTGTTCTCCTTCTCGGGCTTGGCGGGGCGGATGCGCTCTTTGCGCTTGGCCGGGCCGGCCGCCACAACGGTGCCGTCGGCCTTTTTCAGGATATCCTTTTCCGCCACCTTGGGCGCGGGCGCGCTGGCAAGGTACGCGTCGAGGCTTGCCTCGGAATTTTTCTGCGTGTAATGCTCGAACACATGGTTCAGCTCGGCTTCTGTAAGGGGCGAGGTATGCTTTTTCGACTCGCCCAGCGTCTGATACAGAAAATCGATGAGCTCCTTATTCTGGACATTGAGGTCCTTTGCTACATCGCTGAGTTTGTATTTGATGACTACTGACATGGACGTTCCTCCTTCTGGTTGGCCGCTTGGGCAGCAAGGTTTTTGCGGCAGAGCTTTGCAAGCTCGGGGTCTGTTACGGCGAATACGCCGGTGGGTTTTTTGCTAATCTGTGCGAGGGCGAACTGGGTTTCGGGCAGGTCCGCCACCTCCACCCAATCCTCACAGAAGGCGCCGACGCGGCGGCGCGTGCCCTCCGAAAGGTCTCCGGCGCACAGCACCAGTTGTGCCTTCCCTTTGCCGACGCTGTCTTTTACGGCGTCGAAGCCCATCACCAGGGCCCCCGCCTTGCGGCAAAGAGAAAGTGCGAACAGGATATTACCCGGCATGCGTCTCTCCTTTTTGCGCCCCGGCCTTCTCGATCTCGGCGGCCATGGCGTCGTAAATTTCTTCCGGGATGCTCACCTCCAGCGCGCGGGCGATGCGCCCGGCTTTGCGCGCTTTGGCAAGACATGCCGCGCTGGGACACACGTACGCGCCGCGCCCGGGCTTTTTGCCCGTCAGGTCCAGCGAAACCGTGCCGTCCCCCGCACGCACCACGCGCACCAGTTCCTTTTTCGGTTTGCTTTCGCCGCAGCCGTTGCAGCGGCGAAGGGGTATCTTTTTTGGCGTCATACATGTCTCCTTTTCCAAGTCCCGTCCGGCCGTTATTCCTCGGCGGCGGGCTCCGGCGTTTTCTTCATGGGCGGCTCCTCGCCATAATAACCGCTCTCGGGGCGGATGTCGATATTATAGCCCGTCAGGCGCGCGCACAGGCGCGCGTTCTGGCCCTTGTTGCCAATGGCCAGCGAAAGCTGGTGATCCGGCACGGTGACGCGGCAGGATTTGGTATCGCCCTCCAGCAGCTCCACGCCCACGACGGTGGCGGGGCTGAGCGCCGCGCTGATGAACTGGGCAGGGTCCTCGCTCCAGCGGACGATGTCGATCTTTTCACCGCCCAGCTCCTCGACGATGTTGGCCACGCGCTGGCCGCGGGGGCCGATGCACGCGCCCACGGGGTCCACGTTTTCATCCTTGCTCCAGACGGCCATTTTCGTGCGGGCGCCGGCCTCGCGGCTGATGGCCTTGATCTCGACGGTGCCGTCGAAGATCTCAGGCACCTCCATCTCGAACATGCGCTTGACAAGGCCGGGATGCGTGCGGCTGATCATCATGCGCGGGCCGCGCTCGGTCTCCATAACATCCACAACATATACCTTGACATGCTGGCCCTCGCGCAGCTCCTCACCGGCGACCTGCTCGTTGCGGGGCAGCGTGGCCACGCCGCCCTTGCCCAGCTCCAGCGTCACAATGCCCTTGACCGGTTCGATGTTGGTGACGACGGCGGAGATGATCTCATGGGCCTTACTCTGCATCTCGGCGTACATCTGGCTGCGCTCGGCCTCCTTGAGGCCTTGGCGGATGACGTGCTTAGCCGTCTGCGCGGCGATGCGCCCGAAGTCCTTTGTCTTGAGAGGGATGGCGTATTCATCGCCCGCCTTGCAGCTTTTCTTTTTCTGCTGGGCCTCCTCCAGAGAGATCTCGGTAGCGGGATCCTCCACTTCCTCGACGACGGTCTTAAGCAGCGAAACGCTGAATTTGCCCTGGTCCGGCTCGATGACGACGGACACGTTTTCATCCTCGACCTCGTAGTCCTTCTTCACGGCGATCACGATGGCGTTTTTGATTTTTTCCAGCAGGTAATCGGCGGGCAGGCCGCGCTCCTTTTCCAGCATGGCCAATGCTTCAAAAAATTCTGCGTTCATTTTTTCCAATCATCCATTCTATATAATATTTACATTCATCCTATGCGTCAAAACAGGTCTTCATCGTCGCACAATTTGAAGTAGCTCGCTTCTTTTTCCTCGATAACCGTCTCGGAGCCGTCGTCCAGCAGCAGCGTGACGCGCGCGCCGTCCTTGCCCTGCAGGATGCCCGCCACGTCCTTTTCCCCCGCGGCCGTTGCGCGGATGAGATGCGCGGCCACCCTGCGGCCCCGCATTGCCTCAAAGTGGACGTCCCTGGTGAGTTTGCGGCCCAGGCCCGGGCTGCCCACCTCCATAAAATAGCTTTGGTCGATGGGGTCCGCCGCGTCGATGACGGGGTTGATGGCGCGCGTGGCTTCCTCACAGGCGTTGAGGTCCAGCGGCTCATCTCTGTCGATATAGATCCGCAGGAACCAGTCCGGCCCTTCCTTTTCAAAGCGCACATCCCACAGGCGCATGCCGAGCTGCTCGAGCACCGGCGTGACCAGCGCCTCCACTGTCCCGACGGTGCCGCCGCCTTTGCCTTTTGCCATCAAAAACCTCCAAACAAACAGGAAAGAGCGGACCTCTGCGGCCCACTCTTTCATAAGTTTACTATCGTACATTAGTTATATTACCACAAAAAACCGGATTATGCAAGACCTGTTATCAAGCTGTAACCGATTTTGACCGCCGGCCAATTCTCTTTTGTGAAACAGTTTGTGCCAACTAGTATATTTGACTAACAAAATTACGAATCGTATATTTTGTGCTGCCATCAAAGCCGGTCACCGTATCCGCACACAGCATGGCGCGCAGCACGGCTTCTTCCGTGGCCTCTCCCATGGCCCGAAACACCGCGTCTATCCGGCCCTCGTGCAGCACCGTGCAGGGCAGCACCGCGCGGGCGCTTTCATGAGGCACGCGGTTCGTTGTGGAAAAGCCTAAAAACACCTCGCCGCTGCCGTGGCCGATGTAGCTGCCCAGCCGCGCCAGCCCCACGGACGCCCGTTTTACCACGCGCTCCAGCTGCCGGGCGCAGAGAGGCAGGTCTGTCGCCATCACAACAATACAGCTGCCCTTGTCCTGCTGCTGTTCCGGCGCGCTTCCCAAATGCGCCGCGATTTTGGCGCCGACGCTTTTCCCGCCGATGCACAGATCCTCCAGCCTGCCGTGGTTTGCAAGCGCCAGCACGCCCAAGGTATAACGCGCGCCGTCCAGCTCCACAATGCGGCTGGCGCTGCCGATACCGCCTTTCAGGCCGTGGCACACCATGCCTTTGCCCGCGCCCACATCGCCTTCCTCAAAATCGGCCCGCGCGTTTTCAATGGCCGCAAACACATGTTCCTGCCGCACCGCGCGGCGGGCAATGTCGTTCAGCCCACCGTCGTTGCACTCTGCCACCACAGGGTTCACACTGCGCAGCGCCGTGCCGCTTTGGGCACAGCGCCCCACCATATATTCCACCATTGCGTCGTACACCAGGCCGACATTCAGTGTGTTCGTCAGTGCGATGGGTGTTTCCAGCGTGCCCAGCTCGCCGATCTGCACCAGTCCCGCAGTTTTGCCGAAGCCGTTGAGCACACAGGCCGCGGCGGGCAGCTTTTGGGCAAACATGTCGTCCGCACAGGGCATCACCACCGTCACACCCGTTTTTTGCGTCTGTGTATCGACGGTGCAGTGACCCACCGTCACACCCGGTACATCGGAGATCTTTCCCAGCGGCCCGCTGGGCAGGGTCCCCACTGAAATGCCGTAATCTGAAAGCTTTGCCTGTGTCGCCATGGTATCCGCTCCCTTTCCGCTCAAAAGCGGCCGCACGGGAACCCTCCCGCGCGGCCGCTTTTACCGTTCCTGTTCGGCACGGACGGCATCCCGCCGCGCATTATTATTTTGCCGTATTGATGAAATGCCGGTTGTCCCAAAGATATTTTACCCCGGAAATGAGCGTGACAGCCGCCACCACCCAGCACAGCACATAGCTGATGACCTGCGTGGCAAACACGCTGCGCTCCGGGTGCGCGGAAAACGCGGCCTCCGCCGCATAACCAAAGTAATAAAAACAAATGGTGAGCATTTGCAGCGCGGTTTTCACCTTGCCCCACATATTGGCCGCGATGACCTTGCCGCCCGGCGCGCCCGCTGCAACCATCCGCAGGCCGGAGACCGCGAATTCCCGGGCCAGAATGATCGCCAGCACCACGGGGTCGCACACACCGTCCACCAGCATGTACAGGAATGCCGTCGTCGTCAGCAGCTTATCGGCCAGCGGGTCGGCAAATTTGCCGAAATCCGTCACCAAATTGTTTTTACGCGCCAGGTGGCCGTCAAAGTAATCGGTAAGGCTCGCAGCGGCGAAAATAATGCCGGCCGCCAACATCCAGCGGTTGGCCGCGCACACCATAAACACGGGAATCAGCAGCACGCGCAGCATCGTCAGTTTATTGGGCAGGTTCATCGTTCAAAACTCCTTTTCGGCGCGCCGGAGAACGACGCGCGGACAATGGGTGTCCCCGCGGCGGCGTCAGCTTTCGGCCAAAGCCCCGTACAGGTCGTACACGTCGCTCTCCTCAATGGTCACCCGGTAAAACGCGCCGGGTTCCAGCGGTGTTTCGCTGCGCACACAGCATTCCGCGTCAATATCGGGGGCATCTGCGCGGGTGCGGCAGATATACAGGTCGTTTTCGTCGTCGTAGCCGTCGCAGATGACCTGCACGGTGCGGCCCACCTTTTCCTCCTGCCTGCGCGCCATCACGTTCGCCTGGATGTTCATGACGGCCTCGGCGCGCTGCTCGCGCAGCTCCTGCGGCAGCTGAGGCAGACCGGCCGCCACCGTGCCCTCTTCCTCGCTGTACGCAAAACAGCCCAAGCGGTCGAACGCATAATCCTTGACAAATTCGCACAATTCTTCGAACTGGGCCTGCGTCTCGCCCGGATATCCCGTGATGAGCGTGGTACGCAGCGTGATGTCCGGCATGGCAGCGCGCAGACGCGTCAGCGCGTCCAGCACCGTCTCCCGGTCGCCCCGGCGGTTCATGGCGCGCAGCATCTCGGAATTGATGTGCTGGATGGGCACGTCCAGATAATGCAGCACCTTTTCGTTGCGCGTCATGGCCGCGATAAACGCGTCGGTGATGCGCTCAGGATAAGCGTACAGCAGGCGGATCCACTCGATGCCCTCCACGGCGTTCAGCGCATCCAGAAGCTCCGCGATCTCCACCCGGCCGCGGTCCGCGCCGAAGGCCGTGATGTCCTGCGCCACAACGATGAGCTCTTTTACGCCTTCACCCGCCAGAAAGCGCGCTTCGGCCACAATATCCGGGATGGTACGGCTGCGCAGCGGGCCGCGGATGAGCGGGATGGCGCAGTAATGGCAGCGGTTGTTGCAGCCCTCAGCGATTTTTAAGTACGCGTAATGGCGCGGCGTGCTGATGACGCGCTTGCCGCCCAGCGGAAGGCTCTCTTTTGCACCGTAGCTCTCCACAGGCTGCGTGCCTGTCAGCCGCTCCAGAATGGAGCAGATGGCCGCGTTGGAGCCAAGGCCCACAACGGCGTCCACCTCCGGGATCTCTTTGACGATCTCATGCTGGTAACGCTGCGCCAGACAACCTGTTACGACCACCTTCAGCTCCGGCTTCTGTTCCTTATAGGAACAGGCCTCCAGAATGCTGTCGATGGCCTCCTGCTTGGCGCTTTCGATGAAGCCGCAGGTGTTCACGATGATGGCGTCGGCCTCGGAGAGGTCGGCGGTGGTGATATGGCCGCGCTCCAGCAGAGCGTGACACATCACGTCGGCATCCACCTGGTTTTTGGGACAGCCGAGGGAAATCAGTGCAATTACCATAATCGTCTCCCGTGTTAAAAATCAAAAGTGTACAGCGGACAAAAGTGCGCGGGCGTTTCCGCCGGGGCGCGACGGGTCATTCCCAGCTTCCGTCCTCGTCCGCCGTTTCACCGCACTGCTCCAGCGCCGCCCGGATGGCGCCGTAGCTGAACCCCCTGCGCGCCAGCGCGGCAATGACCTTATCACGTCCGCCCTCGCGCAGCCTGCGCCCATAGTTTTTCTCAATGAGCGCGCGGCAGGCCTGCGTCTCGTCGGGGGCAAGCTCGGCCAGCGCCGTGTCAACGGCATCCCGGTCAATGCCCTTCTCCGCCAGCCTGCGCCGGATCTCCCGTGGAGAGCGGTTCTGGTCCGCCAGATATTTTGCCCTGTGCCGGGCAAAATTTTCATCGTTTATCAAACCCAGCCGCTGCATTTCAGCCACGGCCGCAGCCGCCGAGCGGGCGTCGAATTTTCGGCACAGCTTGTCATACAGCTCACCCGATGCATGGTCGCGCAAAGAAAGATACCCGAGGGCCTTGTCCTTGGCCTTGCGGGTATCGCTCTGCTCTTTCAGGGCCTCCAGGGACGCGGCATCCAGCGCCGCGCCTTCCCTCACATGGTTTTTCACCATGGTTTCTCCGTCGATGGAAAACAGGAAATCCCCGTTTTCATCGAACAAGGAAAAGCGCCCCTGTTTTGTTTTTGCAATGCGGCTGATCGTCACTCGTCGTCTTCCACCATAATATCGATGCTGGCGCGCTTGGCGGGCGCAGCCGGAGCGGGCGCCTCCGCCTTGGCGGCGGGCTTCGCCACATCGGGCGCGTCGTCAATGGACGCCTTTTTTTTCGCGGCGGCGCCCTTTTTTCCCGCGTTCAATTTATCCGCGTTTTCGCGCACCTGCTTTTCAATCTCCGCGAACAGCTCGGGGTGTTCCTCCAAATAGATTTTGGTGTTGTCGCGGCCCTGGCCCAGGCGCGTTTCGCCATAGCCGAACCACGCGCCGCTCTTCTGGACAATACCCAGCTGCACGGCCAGATCCAGCAATTCGCCGGATTTGGAGATGCCCTCGCCGAACATGATATCGAAATACGCCTCGCGGAAAGGCGGAGCCACCTTGTTTTTAACCACCTTCGCCCGCGTGCGGCTGCCGATCACAGCACCGGAGGAATCCTTAAGCTGCTCGGTACGGCGCACGTCGATACGCACAGAGGAATAATATTTCAGCGCGTTGCCGCCGGCAGTCACCTCTGGATTGCCGTACACGATGCCCACCTTCAAACGCAGCTGGTTGATGAAGATGACGACGGTGCCCGTCTTGCCGATGATGCCCGTCAGCTTGCGCATGGCCTGGCTCATCAGGCGGGCCTGCAGGCCCACATGGGCGTCGCCCATTTCGCCCTCGATCTCGGCACGGGGCACCATGGCCGCCACGGAGTCCACGACCACACAGTCGATGGCGCCCGAGCGCACCAGCGCCTCGCAGATCTCCAGCGCCTGCTCGCCCGTGTCCGGCTGGCTGACGAGAAGGCTGTCGATATCAACACCCAGCGCCTTGGCGTACACAGGGTCCAGCGCGTGTTCCACGTCGATGAACGCAACCTCGCCGCCACCCTTCTGGGCCTCGGCGATGCAGTGCAGCGCCAGCGTCGTTTTGCCCGACGCTTCCGGTCCGTAGATCTCGACGATACGCCCGCGGGGCAGGCCGCCGATGCCCAGCGCCATGTCCAGCGAGATGCTGCCCGTGGAAATGGCGTCCACCTGCATGGTGACGTTCTGCCCCAGCTTCATCACGGCGCCTTTCCCGAACTGTTTTTCAATTTGTGCCAGCGCCGTTTCCAGCGCGCTTTTTTTATCACCCGCAGCCTTTTTGTCCGCCGCAGACTGTTTTTTCTCCGCCATAACGTCCCTCCATCCTGCGGGGCGGCCCAGCCTGCCCCGCTTTTCAAGTATAACGCGCAAACCGTCCTATAAAGGGGACATTTCGCGCATTGCTTCTTCATGATATGTGGAAATAGTATACCATGTTTCTAAGCTCATATTTCGCCGTTCGCCCATATTCACCAAAATCCACAGTATCTATGCCGCTAAACGCACGCTCACCTGCGGCCCGCATTTGTTAAACAGTCATAGGATACCGCGACGCCGCGCAGCGGCCTCAGCAAAACCGCACTCGCTGCGGTTTTGCACGGTTCAATGTTCCCGGGCCCATGCGCGCCAGCGCATCAGCGCATGCAATGCGCGTGGCCGCGGCAGCGGCGGGGTTGGGGTTATTATACCCCAAAAGCCGCTAAAATGCAATCGGACGGCGGGCCAGCACACAGCGTGGGTTGCCGCTCAAATCACTGCGGACAGACACATCCTCATATCCCGCAGAAAGGCACAGAGCACACACAGCGTCCGCCTGACGCCAGCCGATCTCCAGAATGAGACGGCCGCCCGGTTTGAGCGCGCCGAAATAAGCAGGCGCGATATGCTTGTAGAAGGCCAGGCCCCCGTCCGGGGCCTCCAGCGCCATGCGCGGCTCATGGAAAAGCTCCGGTTGCAGCCCGGCCATCTCCTCCGGCGCGATATACGGCGGGTTGGACACGATGACATCAAAGCTGCCCGGCGCGCATTCCTCCTGCCAGCGCAGAACATCCGCCTGCACCACACACAGCGGACAGCCGCAGGCCGCATTGTTGGCGCGCAGATAGGCCAGTGCGTCCGGTGAGAGCTCCACGGCCGTGACGCGCGCACCCGGCACATGCGTTGCCACCCCCAGCGCAATGGCTCCGGTGCCGCTGCACAGGTCCGCCACAGCAGCGCCCGGCCCAGCTTCACGCGCCGCTTCAACGGCCGCCTCGGCCACGGTCTCGGTGTCGGCCCGGGGGATCAGCACGCCCGGCCCCACCTTCAGCGTCAGGTCCAGAAAGTCCCATTCGCCGCACAGATATTGCAGCGGGAACCGCGCACACCGTTTTTCACACAGTGCGTCCAGCTTCTTCTGTTCAAAAGCCGACAGCGGCGCGCCGCCGGACAGCCGTGCGTCCCGCCCGGTGGCAAGCATGTAAAGCTGCGCGGCCTCGAACGCCGCGTCCGGGATGCCTGCGGCCTCCAGCCTGTCTCGCACCGCCGCCAGGGGCGTTACCATTTTCCGTCTTCGGGATTTTCCGGCAGGACCGGAAGCACCGCGGCGATGGCGCATTCGATCATGCCGTCGTCCGGTTCGCTGGTCGTGATGCGCTGCAGCCAGAGCCCCGGTGCGGACACCGCACGGGTGAGCGGGTTGTCGTACCGGCCGCAGAGCTTGATGATCTCATAGCTGACGCTCATCACGACAGGCAGAAGCAACAGCTTAAGCGCAATGCGCAGCAGTGTGTTTTCGGTGGTGATCAGCGCGCCGGCCAAAATGCTGATGAGAATGACGATCAGCAGAAAGCTGGTGCCGCAGCGCGGATGGAAACGGGTACAGGGGCGCACGTTTTCGACGGTCAGCTCCCGGCCTGACTCATAACAGGCAATGGTCTTATGCTCCGCGCCATGGTAGCGGAACATGCGGGCAATCTCCTTCATGCGGCTGACCAGAGCCATGTAGCCCACCAGCATGACGAGCTTGAACACGCCCTCAATCAACGCGCGCCAGCCCCCCAGCGGCACGAACCGCGCCAGCAGCCCGGCCAGCGCAGTGGGCACCACCATAAACAGAACAAGCGCCAGAACGCCGCCCAGCACGGCCGCCACGGCCATGATGAAATTGGTTCCTTTGTCGCCGAATTTTTCGGCCACCCATTTGCCGAACTTTGTTTCCTCCAGGTCCGCGTCCTCTCCCATGGAGACTTCGGCGCTCTTCATAAGGCACTTGTAGCCCGAGACCAGGCTGTCGATAAAGTTGAATATTCCCCGCACGAAGGGCCATTTCTGCCAGGGATGCGTCCGGATGGGCGACACCTCGGTAAAAATCTCTCCGTCCGGCTGGCGCACAGCCACGCACATTTTCTGCGGGCCGCGCATCATCACGCCCTCCATAAGGGCCTGTCCGCCCACGCTCGTTTTAAAGCAGCAGGCTTTTTCATTTTTGTTGTTCAATCGGATTTCCTTTCTGCGGACGATGCATCAATAAATTATCCGCTCCCGGCCCAAAGGCCGGACAGCGTTTCACGGCGCGCGGGCAGGCCCGCGACGCCGGGAAAGCGTTTCAAACCCCCGCCGTGCCGCCGCGGGGCGGCGCGCCGGACGGAGCCGGCCGCTTGTACAGAGGCAGGCGCACGGTCACCGTCGTGCCGCGTCCCACCTCGCTTTGGATGTCCACGCTGCCGTCCAGTGCGGTGACGATCTCATCCACCACAGCCAGCCCGATACCGCTTCCGCGCACCGCGCCTTTTCCCTTAAAAAACTTCACCTTGACGTTTTCCAAATCGTCCGGCGCAATGCCCCGCCCTTCATCCGAGATATTGACGAAAGCGCTGTTGCCGTCGGACAGCACGTCCATGCGTACAGTGCCGTGGGGCGGAGAATATTTGACGGCGTTGTCCAGAACGTTGATGAACACCTGGCGCAGCCGGGCGGGGTCCGCCATCACCGGCATCGGCTCTTCGGGTTCGTCATACGCAAGATGCAGGCCCTCCAGCTCCACGCGGCGCTCCACCATGATGGCCGCGTCGCTCACCTCGGCCACCAGGTCCAAAAGCTGCAGGTCCAGCTTCAGGCCGTTCTGCATACGGGAAAAATCCAGCAGCTCCTCCACCATGCTGTACAGACGGTCCGCCTCGCTGGAAATGACCTGCACGCCCCGGCGGAAATTTGGGTCGGCCGGGTCACGGATGGCGGCGATGGTCTCCACCCAGCCCTTGATGGAAGTGAGCGGAGTGCGCAGCTCGTGGGAGACCGAGGAGATGAACTCGTTTTTCATGCGCTCGGTCTTGTCCAGCTCGCCCGCCATATGGTTGATGGTGTCGGACAGCTTGCCGATCTCATCATTATATTTGTTTTCGATACGCGTGTCCAGATTTCCCTCGGCGATCTTCGCGGCGGTAGCCTCGATCTCTCCGATGGGGCGCACGATGCTGCGGATGAAGAACATGCCCGTCCACACGCTGAACAGCACCACTGCCGTGACCAGCGCCAGGCTGAAAGCCACCAGCGCCGCGATGCTCTGGTCCACCAGCGTGAGGCTGGTGACAAAGCGCACGGCCACGATCTCTCCCGCGGCCCGGGGCAGCAGTGTGGTGACGGCCATCACCTTTTCGCCCATGGCCGTGCGGTACACCGCGTGGCCCTCGCCCTTTTCGCTGGCCAGCGCCTCCAGATAATCCTCTCCGGCCACGCTGTCGTCCGGCGCAAATCCTGTGCTTGTCACCAGAGGCTTTCCAGCAGCGTTCACAAGCATCAGCTCGAACTTGTCCTTCTCCGTAAATTGCTCCACCATACGGCGCAAAAGCACGCCCTGGCTCTCGCCCGTCTGGGCCGCGCTTGCGTTGAGCTGGGTGATGATGGTGCTGGTGCGCGTCGTCATAGCCCGCCGCGCGCCGTCGTAGTAATTGGTGATGGAATAATACAGGAACACAGCCTCCGCCACGAGGCACATCAGAATGGTGACAAGCAGGCTGCCGCGCACCCAGCGCTTGGTGATGCTGTTCACACGGCCGCCCCCCTCTGCCCAAAGAAAATACAAAACCAGTGCTATGCGTTCCAGCGGTAGCCGTAGCCCCACACCGTCAGGATATGCTTGGGCGCGCTGGGCTCGTCCTCGATCTTCATGCGCAGACGCCGAATGTTCACGTCCACGATCTTCACGTCGCCGAAATAGTTTTCGCCCCAGACGCCCTCCAGGATCTTCTCGCGCACCAGCGCCACGCCCGGGTTGGCAAAAAACAGCTCCATGATCTGGAACTCCACCTGCGTAAGGTCGATGGGCGTGCCGTTCTTGTACAGCACGCGGCTTTTCTGGTCCAGCACGAATACGCCGGACACCATGCGGCCATCCGGCTCCGGCGCGGCCGAGGAGGCGCCCTGCCGCCCCACGCGGCGCACCAGCGCTTCCACGCGCGCCAGCAGCTCGCTGACACTGAAAGGCTTTGTCATATAATCGTCCGCGCCGATGGAGAGGCCTTTGATCTTATCCGTCTCCAGCGTTTTTGCACTGAGCATGATAATGCCGATGGACGCGCTGTCCCTCCGGATGGTCTCACACAGGGAAAAACCGTTCATTCCGGGCAGCATGATGTCCAGCACGGCCACGTCGAAGCCCGCCGGCGGGCTGAACACCGCCAGAGCCTGCTCGGCGCTGGCAGCCTCCGTCACCTCGTAGCCGGCGAGGCGCAGGTTGAGCGCAACCACCTCGCGGATGGCGTCTTCGTCTTCCACAACCAGGATCTTTCTCATGTACATTCCTCCCGAAGGATGTCTTGAAGCCCGGTCATCCCAGCACAGCCACGCCGCGGCGGATCAGGTTCGCCTGTACCGCAGTGCAGCTTTCGCCGAAATACACGAGCACTTTTTTCTCTGCCAGCTGCGCCGCCTGTGTATAGGTGCCGTTGGCAGCGGCGCGGTCTGCCACGCGCACCGCGCACAGCAGGCTGTTGTCCTCTTTGGACCGTATCTGCCAATCGCTCTCGGACTGGGCGGATACGGTCATATTATCCTGCCATTCTGTGGGCAGGCGCACAAAATAGTTGTGATCCGCGTCGTAGACGCCGAACTGCTGCAGCGGCTGCTCGCACAGGTAGTTCATCCACTCCACGGGATAAAAACGCCGGGCCGACTGCAGCGTAGCGATGCTGGCGCCCACCTCGGGGATCAGCACCTCGCCCGTGCCCAAAAGGTCCTGGGGCCCCAACGCGGACAGGGTGCGGGAACGCTGGCTGCGGGCAAATACGTCGCCGCCTTCCTCTTTGTCCGGATAGGGAAACAGCACGCCGTCTTCCCAACACAGAAGCTGGCTGGCCGCCCCCGAGGACACTGAACCGTCCACAATAAGGCCGCGGGCCGCGCCGCAGCGGGTCGCGTAAAGAGCGGTGCATTTTTCCAGCCGCTCGTCCAGCTCTACGCCCTGTGCCGCCGTCATGGCACGCCCGTCCGGCACAAAAAGCTGCAGGGACAGCCCGCCCGGCTCCGATGTGGCGGCGGCCACCGCCAGCTCCGTACGTCCGCTGCCCGTCAGGTCGCCCAGCAGGTAGGCGTCATAGGGCTGCTTGCAGGCGGAGTAGATCGTCACGTCCCGGTAGTCGTAGACCTCCAGATACTTGTCCACCAAATTGGCGTTTGCATAGCCCACCACCAGCTGCGTGGAGCCGCCGAACACCTCGGCCAGCTCCACCTCGGCCACCTCGGTAGACAGGCCCATCACCTCGTAGGCGATGCTCCAGCCGCCGCTGCCGTCCTGCTCCAGCACCGAAAGATGCACGTTCTGGCCCTTGCTTTCGGCAGTGTACAGCACTGCGGCCTCCTCGGCGCCGTCGCCGTCCAGGTCCGCAAAGATTACCGGGTCCGGCTCGGCGCCGCCCCGGGGATATTTCAGCTGAAGGGTCTCGCCCAGATAGGCATTCAGAGCCGTCTGCACGGCGCTCTGCCGTTCGGACGGGCGCGGCGCGCGCAGAAGCTCTTCCACATTTTTGCCGCCCAGGACAATGCCGTCGCAGCTGCACAGCAGCACACAGCACAACAGCGCTGCACACAGACGCATCCGGTTTCGCAACACAAGACCCTCCCTCCGCGGCAGATCTCCGTTTTTCAGTACAGCATGACGCCGCGCAGCGGCCTCAGCAAAACCGCACCTGCTGCGGTTTTGCATGGCTTAATGTTCTCAAAGCCCTGTGCGCCAGCACAGAGACGTGTGCCATGCACACGCGCAGCCGCAGCAGCGGCGGCTTTAAGGTTATTATATCACAAAAATATGAAGAAACGGTTACAAACAGTATAGCACGCGGCGGGCGATTAAACAAGGTAAATGCCCACGCTCATGGCCAGGATGCCCGCCACCAGCCCCCCCACGGTATAGCCGCGCCTGCCGTAGGAAAAGCCCTCGGGTATGAGCTCGCTGATGGATACATAGATCATAATGCCCGCGATGGTCGCGATAAGCCCGTTGAGGAACAGCGGCGAGATGAAGCTCCGCAGCAAAAAGAACGCCAGCAGCGCACCGGCGGGCTCGGCCAGGCCGGACAGCAGAGCGTAAAGCGCGCCGCGCACCCGGCTGTTTGTGGCGTAGTATACGGGCACCGAGATAGCGATGCCCTCTGGAATATTGTGCAGTGCAATGGCCAGCGTAAGCGTTGCGCCCAGCGTTGGGCTGGCGTAGCTTGTAAACAGCGTGAGGATGCCCTCGGGCAGATTGTGCAGCACGATGGCGGCCGTTGTCACCATAGCGCTGCGCAGCGCGCCGGGATTGATGGCCGGCGTCCCACGCGCCGCATGCCCGTCCGGGCGGGCCGCAAGCTCCTTTTCATCGGGGATGCACCGCTCCAGCAGCAGAGCGATCAGCATTCCCATCACGCACAAGCTGGCAGAGGCCAGCGCCGCCGGGAACCGGCCCATGGTATCGGAATAGGTCTCGACGGTATGCGGCAGCATGTCGGAGAGCGACACCGTAAGCATCACGCCCCCGGCAAACCCCATGGAAAACGCCATCATCCGCGCCCGCGGGCGTTTGAACAGCAGAACCACAAGCCCGCCCAGCCCCGTGGAAAGGCCTGCAAGCGTCGTGAGTGTGAGCGCGAACAGCATAAACATCAGCCCCTTTCCCCATCTATATGCGGGAGCCGTGCCGTTTCAGCACCCGGTGGGAGAGGGGTTTTCCGGCATGGCGGGGCAGTTACAGCAGCGCCGTGACGCCCTTCACCAGCACGCCCTCCACCATGGCTGCCATCTCCCGCGGGGAGATGGGCATCTCTTTCTCCAGCCAGCACTGCAGCATGCCGATGCAGCCGGATACGATGAAGGAATATACATAATCATAGGTGTCCCGCCCGTTGCTGCGGAACTGCGCGCCCCATTCGTCCAGCACGCGCAGGCGCACAATATCCTTGACCTTTTCCAGAAAGGCCATATCGCCGTTGTGGCACAGCAGCACCAGGCACATGTCCGCATTGTCGGCCAGCAGCTCAAACATGCTGCACATGGCCGGGCTGGGCGTGGCCGCTGCCAGCACCGACTGCGCCGTCAGGCCGTCCAGCACGCGCTCGAACTCCACCAGCAGCTCGTCCTCGATGCTGTGCAGAAGCTGGTACACGTCTGTATAATGCAGATAAAACGTACCGCGGTTGATATCGCATTCCTCGCACAGCTCCTTCACCGTGATATCCTGAATGCTTTTTTCCCGCATCAGACGCACCAGCCCCTGCCGCAGCTGCCCGCGCGTTTTCCGCACGCGGCGGTCTGTGGTGTTCTCTGCCATGGCCTTTCCCTCCGTGTCATAGAAAGTTTACAAAAAAATCGACAGATGCTGTGCAATGTGTCTATTTTTCCACACAAATTTGCACAATGATGATTGCGGTTTTTTGTGATTCTTATTATAATGAAATCATCGAAAATAATCAACACCGCGTTTATTAACGGACAGCCTGTCCCTTAACAAGCGCTGAAGGAGCGTATCCGTTTTGGAGCATTTTGTTGCCTTTGACAATGTCTGCAAATATTACCAAATGGGTGAAAACCGCATCGCCGCAGCCGACCATGTCACCTTCCACATCGAAAAAGGCGAATTCTGCATTATCGTCGGCCCTTCGGGCGCGGGAAAAACCACCGTGCTGAACATGCTGGGCGGTATGGACACCTGCGACGAAGGACATATCTGGCTGGATGGCAAGGAGGTGAGCGCCTACAATCAGCGGCAGCTCACCGAATACCGCCGGTACGACGTGGGCTTTGTATTCCAGTTCTACAATCTGGTGCAGAATCTGACGGCGCTGGAAAACGTGGAGCTCGCCAGCGAGATCTGCAAAGAGCCGCTGCCTGCGGCCGAAACGCTGCGCCAGGTGGGGCTGGAGCACCGCATGGGCAACTTCCCGGCGCAGCTTTCGGGCGGCGAGCAGCAGCGCGTTTCCATTGCCCGCGCGCTGGCCAAAAACCCAAAAATTCTTCTGTGTGACGAACCCACGGGCGCGCTGGACTACAAAACCGGCAAACAGGTGCTGGCCCTGCTGCAGGACACCTGCCGCAGCACGGGGCGCACCGTCATCGTCATCACGCACAACTCCGCGCTCACCGCCATGGCCGACCGCGTCATCCGCATCAAAAGCGGGCAGGCCATCTCCAATGTGGTGAACGAACACCCCACCCCGGTGGAAGAGATCGAGTGGTGACGCGGCTGTGAAAAAAACATACCGGAAAGTTGTGCTGCGCACCATGAAGGGCACCTTCAGCCGCTTCATCGCCATCGCCGCCATCGTGGCGCTGGGCGTTGGGCTCCTGTCGGGGCTGATGGCCATGCCCATCGATATGCGTACCACCATCGACGAATACTTTGACCGGCAGAACATGCACGACCTGCGCATCGTCAGCCCGCTGGGCCTGACGGACGATGACGTGGCAGCCATCGCCGCCGTGGACGGCGTAGACGAGGTGATGCCCGCCTATATGACGGACATGTTCGTGGACGCAGGCGAAAAAAAGAACATCGTCACACGCATTCACAGCCTGCCCACGGGCCAAATCGAGGAAAAAGAGCCGGAAAATTATCTGAACCGCCTGGACGTGGTGGAGGGCCGCCTGCCCATTCAGCGCAACGAATGTGTGCTGGTGGAAGGAAACGTCATCGACGGAACCGGACCGCTGAGCGTGGGCAATACGCTGACCATCGCCGCCACCAACGGCGACGTGAGCGGCACGCTGGCAGATACCGAGTTCAAGATCGTGGGCATCGTGCGCACCAGCTATTATTTCTCGGTGGACCGGGAAAGCGCCACCATCGGCGACGGCATCGTCGCCCTGAAAATGTACGTGGGCGAAGAGAGCTTTTCCCAGGAGGCTTACAGCGAGATCTTCGCCACTGTGGCCGGCGCGCAGGCGCTGGACAGCGCCTCGGACGAATACCAGGCCGCTGTGGACGCCGTGGCGGACCGGGTGGAGGCGGTCAGCGGCGCGCGCTGCACCGCCCGTTACAACGAAGTCAAAACAGATACCGAGCAAAAGCTGGCCGACGCCCGGCAGGAGCTGGAAGACGCCAAGGCAGAGGCTGCGGAAAAGCTGAGCGATGCAGAAGAGCAGCTGGACGAAGGGCGCGCGGAGCTGGAGGACGCCCAAGCGCAGCTGGACAGCGCGAAAAACCAGATCGCCAGCGGCGAAAAAGAGCTGCAGGCCAATAAGGAAAGTCTGCCCGGCACTCTGACACAGAAGCAGCAGGAGCTTGCGGCAGGCCAGGCCGCGCTGATCGACGCCAAAGCGCAGATCGAGGAAAACGAGGCCCTGCTGAACGACAAAAAGCAAGAGCTGGCCGACGCGAAGGCCCAGCTTGCCGCGGCCAAACAGCTTGTGGAAACACTGGAGCCCACTGTTGCCGAGGGAGAAGCACGCCTGCCGGAACTGGCGGCCGCGCTGCCCGCACTGCGGGAGGCCGCAGCCGCAGCCCAGGAAACGTATGACGCCGCAGCGGCGGCGGCGGACCTCTCCGGCAAGCAGGCCGCCTATGAGGCGGCGCAGTCCCGGGCAAACACAGCCCAATCCGAACGCGACGCGGCGCAGGCACAGGTGGACGCGGGCATGAGCGCCGCAGGCTGCGCCACGGAGGACGAGTGGCTGGCCACGGAGCCGGTTGCCGCCAACGCCGCCATTGATGCACGGGACGTGGCGCAGGTGGAGCTGGATACCGCAAACACGGCACTGAACGCGGCACAGGCCGAATATTCGGCGGCACAGACTGCTGTGGCCCCCGCGAAGGCGGCGCTGGACGCCGCCAACGCGCAGCTGGCGTCGGCGCAGGCTGCCTACGACACGTCCAGCGCGGCGCTCGCCGCAGCGCGCACGCAGTTGGACACCGCAAAAGCACAGATCACCGAGGCAGAACCGCAGATCGCAGAGGGAGAAAAGCAATTGGCCGACGGTCAGCAGCAGCTGTCGGCCGCCAAAAAACAGGTCCTGGAGGCGGAAAAGCAGATTGCCTCCGGCGAAACGGCACTGAACCTGGCCCCCGGCCTGGCCCAGCTCCAGCTGGAGCTGGCACAGTCAAAGCTGGATTCCGCCAAGGCGCAGTATGAGGACGGCCTGGCCCAGCTGGAGGACGGCAAAGCCGAGCTGGAAGACGGCGAGGCGGAATACGAAAAACAGAAAAAAGATGTAGAGCAGCAGCTGGCCGACGCCGAGGCTGAGATCGCGGACGGGGAGCAGAAGCTGGCGGAGCTGGAAGTTCCGGAATGGATGATTCTGGACCGCACCTCCCACGTGAGCGCGTCCTCTTACCTTTCCAATGTGGATAAGCTGGAGGCCATCACCACGGTGTTCCCCATTTTCTTTTTCCTGGTGGCCGCGCTGGTGGCCCTTACCACCATGACGCGCATGGTGGAGGAAGAACGCCTGCAGATCGGCACACTGAAGGCATTGGGCTACAAGCGGGGACAGATCATGTTCAAATATCTGTTCTATGCCTGGGTGGCCACACTGGTGGGCGGCGCCGCCGGCCTTGCCTTCGGCTTTACGGTCATTCCCATCGTCATCTGGAACGCCTACGGCACCATGTATACCATCCCCGGGTTCCGCTGTCTGTTCCACGCTTCGCTGGCCGTGCTGGGCGTGGGCGCGGCGCTCCTGTGCACCAGCGCCGCCACACTGAACGCCTGCGGCCAGACGCTGAAAGAGTGGGCCGCACAGCTCCTTTTGCCCAAAGCGCCCAAGGCAGGCAAGCGCATCTTCCTGGAGCGCATCACCCCGGTATGGAAGCGCATGAAGTTCACCCACAAGGTGACGGCGCGCAACCTGTTCCGATACAAAAAGCGCTTTTTCATGACGGTCATCGGCGTGGCTGGCTGTACGGCGCTGCTGGTGACGGGCTTCGGCCTGAAGGACTCCATCAGCGACATCGTATCCAAACAGTTCGGCAAGGTGTTCACCTATGATTTCCTCGTGACACTGAGCAAAGAGAGCGCCTTGAAGGACGCCGGATTCCAGAGGCTGATGGATGCTCCCGAACAGGTCACGAGCTACCTGCCCGTACAGCAGGAGCGCATTTCGCTGGATGTGGACGGCCAGAGCTATGACGTATACCTCTTTGTACCCGAGGATGAAGCACGGCTGGACAATTTTATCGACCTGCATGAACGCAAAAGCGGCGCAGCCGTACCGCTGACAGACGACGGCGTGGTCATCACGGAAAAGTTCAGCGACGAAGCGGGCCTTTCGCCCGGGGACACGCTCACGCTGGAAAACGGCGAAGGCCGGGAGGGCACATTCACCGTCACGGGCGTAGCGGAAAATTATGTGGAAAATTATGTGTATATGACACCCTCCGTTTATGAGGACGCCTACGGCAGCGCGCTGGAATACAACTCTGTGCTGGGCATCCTGCCCGACGATGCGCAGGATGTGGACGAAGCCTTCTCCACATCCCTGCTGGAGGTGGACGGGGTAGCGGGCCTCACGCAGATGAGCAGCATGCGCTCGAGTCTGGACGACACCATCGCGAGCATCAACTATGTCGTGTACGTGATCATCCTGTGTGCCGGCATGCTGGCTTTTGTGGTACTGTACAACCTGATGAACATCAATATCACCGAGCGCACAAAGGAAATCGCCACCATCAAGGTGCTGGGCTTCTTTGAGCGCGAGGTGGAGGCCTACGTCTACCGCGAATCCAACGTTCTCACAGTGATCGGCATGCTGCTGGGCCTTGTGGGCGGTATCTTCCTGCACATGTTCATCATGCGCACGGTAGAGGTGGATATGGTCATGTTCGGGCGGGACATCAAGCCCCTCAGCTTCTTGCTCTCTGCCGTGCTCACCGTTGTCTTTTCCCTGCTGGTGAACCTCGGCATGAAGCGCAAGCTGCGGAACATCAGCATGGTGGAAAGCATGAAAGCGCCGGAATGACGCTGTACGCACCAAAACATAGAACGCCCCGGGCGGCCGAAAGGCCGCCCGGGGCGTTTGCGTCTGTTCACATGCGGGATGTACGTTTACTCCACCGTGAAGTTCACACTGAAGAAATCACCCGTGCCGGACTCGGATTCGCTGCCCGTGTAGTATTCCTCCAGATAAACCAGGCCGAAGTCCTTCACATCTGCGGGGGCCTCGAACACCAGGTCATAGGTCACTTCTTCGCCGTCGGCCAGTTCATATTCCAGCGGCATCATCGTGTCGTTGAACGCATCCAGCGAGAAGGTGTAATCATCGTCGTCGCCGCCGATGTTGCCCCACTGCAGCTGAAAGTCGGAATCATACATGGGGATCGTTTCGCCAAAGGTGTTCTTCACCTTTACGCTGCAAACGATCAGACGGTTTCCCTCCGCGGCAGTATAACCGTCATATTCCGCCGGGCTCGTGGCCTCCAGCACCGTATAATCGAAGAACATGTTGGACAGCGTATCGCCGATGCCGCCCTCCGTATCCTTCGAGCCGCCGTCTCCGCCGGAAAGCAGGTTCGGGCCGCAGGCTGTGAACGCCAGTGCAAACAGTACCATGGAAAGCGCCAGCGCGATGCGTTTCGTCATTTTTTTCATGAAAATCCCTCCGTGTTTCTGCCTCCGGAGCTTTCCCCGCAGGCACGCCGTTTCCCGGCGTTTCAATCGATATCCCAAAACGGCTCAATCTGTTTGTTCGCCCTGCGGTCCTGGGACGAACCGCGGTCTCCCAAACAGATTTTTGCGCAGTAATAATAAATTACACTATTTTGCAGGGATTTTCAAGCCGATTCGACACGGCTCGTCAAATTTTACAACTTTTAAAAAAGGCCTCGCTCAGGAATCAATATCCCATCTCCCGCAGCAGCCGGGCCAGAACGGAAAATCGCTCGCCCAGCAGCTCGCCGTCCTCGCCCAGCACATTGTAAAACAGGCGGATATCTTCTTCCAGCATGGGATTTTCCGTGCATACTTCAATGTCCATCGCGTCGCCCTGCAGGCCCACACGGTCGATCCGCGGATGCTCCGGGTCATAATATCGTGGATGGCGGTACGCTTCATCGCGAAAATACAGGTTGGTGCGGCACAGCAGGATGGCAAGGTCCAGAACGCGGTGCATGGGCAGCTCCTCCGACTGGCGCGACCATTTCTCCCCGGTATGCCGCCAGACTTTGGCCGAGATATCCACCTTGCCCCGGTCGTTCCATTGGGCCAGGCCCAGGGAAAGGCCCTTCGCATCGGAATGGTATGCGCCGCGCCCGTCGATACTGTCGTAATTTTCCGCAACAATGACAGGCTTGTGCTTTAATGTGGTGGGGATCTTCATGTGCGGTTCCTCCAAACTTCCTCGTGGTCCGGCAGCTTCTCCTGCCACAGCCGGCACAGCAGGGTAAGCTCCTCGGAATAATCGGTCTTTGTTTCATCGTCTTTGTCATAGGGCAGCTTTTCCAGCACGTCCACACAAAACGCCGCTCCACCATGAACACGCCACGCCTCCTGCAGCGCCTTTTCCCGGCAGCTGCCCAGCTCCAACTGGAATCGCAGGCTGTTGAGCGTGCCTTTCAGGTCGTGCGTCCAGCCCACATAATTTTTGCCCGTGGGAACGCACCGGAAAACGAAAACTCCCATCTCGGGACGCATGGCCTTATATTGTTCTTTTAATTCCCGCTTGCGGGCTTCTGACGGCATTTTTATTCCTTCTCTCAACCACTTATTTACTAAATTACTAATTTAGTAAATATCAGTTTACGCCTCTGCCGCTTCTTTGTCAAGCAAAAGCCTGTTGTCTTCCCTCCAAAGCAAACCGTTTGCTTTGTAAATAAATTTTGAATATCAAAATATCTTCTTGACTTTCGGCTTTACCAGACGTATAATCGATTTTGTTTGAATTTCAAACTATTCACCTGAAGGAGGCCCGCAATGACACAGCATGAAGCGCAGCTGAACGGTTTTTTGGTCAATGTATTCAATGATATCCTCCGTCTGGAGGAGGCCAGCATCCGCAAAGGGCCATGCAAAAACCTCTCTGTTTCCGAGATGCATGTGCTGGAAGCCGTGGAAAAGTCGTCTGTCGACGCATCCGGCGCAGCGGGCATGGCGGAGGTTGCCGCACATCTTTCCATCACCTCCGGCACGCTGAGTGTGGCTGTCAAAACGCTGGAGCAGAAAGGATATCTCGTCCGCTCCCGCGGCAGCCGGGACAAGCGCCGCGTGACGGTGGCGCTGACATCTGCCGCGCGGTCCGCGCTGGAAAGCCACGCGGCATTCCACGAAACACTGGTCGCCCGTGCAGCCGCCCGCCTGAGCGAGGCCGAAATAGCGGCGCTCTCCACCGCGCTCGCCTCCCTGCACGCTTTTTTTGCAGAATTGTGACAGCCGCCGCACCGGCCCGGCAAGCCATTTTCCGGGCAGGTGCTCCATCCCGTGCGGCCCCGGAGGGGGACGCACGCCCCATAGAAGAACAGGAGAAGATACTATGATCCGCATCCTCACCGATTCCACCGCAGATTTTTCCATGGCGGACGCCGCCGCGTTGGGCGTGGCCGTGGTACCGCTCACCGTCAGCTTCGGCGACGCCCACTATCAGGATGGGATAGACCTGCCCCTGGAGCGTTTTTACGACATGCTGGCAGCGGCCGATAAACTGCCCACCACCAGCCAGCCCAGCCCGGAGCTGTTTCTTTCCCACTTTCTTGCCGCCAAGGCGGCGGGCGACACCGTAATCTGTGTGCTGCTGTCTGCAGCGCTCTCCGGCACCTGCCAAAGCGCTGAGATCGCCAAAGAAGAAGCAGAATATGACAACATCTATATCGTCGACAGCCGCAGCGCCACATTGGGGCTTCAGCTTCTGGTGCGGCGTGCCGTTCAGCGTGTTGCCGAGGGCTTTTCCGCCATGGACATCGTAGCCGATCTGGAGACCGCCCGTACCCATCTGCGCCTGTATGCGGTAGTGGACACGCTGAAATACCTGCACAAGGGCGGACGCCTTTCCGGCGCAGTTGCCATCGCCGGCGGCCTGCTGGGCATCAAGCCCGTGCTTTCTCTGGACGCCCGCGGCAAGCTGGGCATGGTGGACAAAGCCCGTGGCATGCCCGGCGCATATGTCGCCATTTTTAAAGGAATCGACCGGTGCGGCGGCATTGATGAAGCATGGCCCGTCGTAGTCGGCTATTCCGGCAGCCCCAAGGGCGTCGGCCCCTTTGCCTGCTATGTAACGCAGAACCTGCATCTGCAAAAGCCGATGGTGCAGGCCATCGGTACTGTGATCGGCACCCATGCGGGGCCGGGCGCCTGCGGCATCGCCTTTTTTGCCAATGAACCGTTCCCCGGTGAAACAGAGTAGTGCAGGCTCCGCCCACTTGACAGCTCTACCGCAAAGCTGGTACTATGAAACCGTATCTCAGCGGGGAAGGTTCCCCGAACAGAGGAGGGCTTTCATTGCCAAAAAACAAACGCATTCTCGGAGCAGCCCTGCTGCTGGTCCTCGGGCTTATTTTTGTGTTTTTCGCAGTTAGCCCATGGGAGATCCTGCCCTTTTTAAAAGGCGGCTCCTTCCGCGTGCAGGCCGGCATCATCGGCGGCTTTCTGCTTCTGGGCGGCATCACGAACCTTTTGCATCCGAAAAATAAATGACCTGCGTAAAAGCACGGCGCCCCGTACCGGATGACCCGGTACGGGGCGTCTTTCTCTTTGTATGCAAAGTATGCCGCCGCAGGCCGGCATCACAGATCCTGCACATTCATTTTTTCCAGCTGCTTTTTCCGGCGCCTGCCGCTGCGGCAGATAAAGAACACCATCAGCAGCAAAAAAGCCGGGATGCCCGAAACCAGGAATACCGCCAGCACGCCGCCCAACACCTGGTTCCAAGGTGTATCCGGCGCAACTGTATAGCTCAGCACCATCACCACCGCATACAGGCCGGCGAGGATAGGCAGGACCAGTCCCGGCCATATGCTCTCCCTCCTGGCCAGAAAAACCTCCAGCACGCAGCCCAGCACTGTGAACGCCAGCAGAACGCCCAGACCGACCAGCATCGTTATGATTGCCATTACGCATCCTCCCCTTTCGTTTTTTTGTAGCTCTGGATCAGCAGTTTGGCGGTATCAAAATCCAGCTTGTCCGCCACGGCCAGCCTCTTGACGAGCGCCACATACGGGTCTGCCGCTGTATCTTCGCTCAAATGTATTTTTTGGATGAGCCTGTCCAGCCTCAGGCGCACCGTGGGATAAGTGACCCCGTACAGCCCGGCCACTTCCTTCAGGCTGCCGGAGGCCAGCAGGAATTTTTTGATGAACGCCACGTCCTCATCCTCCAGCCCGGCCATCCACTCCGGAACCGTTTCAATTGCCATAGCGCGCCTCCTTTCACTATATTAAATATATACTTTAATTTTATTAAAGTCAATATTAAATTTATATTTTCACAAACTCCATGAATCAGAAAAGCCCCCGCTGCGTCCTGCAGCGGGGGCTTGGAAAAACCAAACTTATTTCAGTTCGATCTTGGCGCCGGCATCTTCCAGCTTCTTCTTCATTTCCTCGGCAGCGTCCTTCGCAACAGCTTCCTTCAGCGTCTTCGGAGCGTTGTCGACCAGGTCCTTCGCTTCCTTCAGGCCCAGACCGGTAACTTCCTTAACGGTCTTGATGACGGCCATCTTGTTGGCGCCGACTTCAGCCAGCACAACGTCAAACTCCGTCTTCTCCTCGGCGGCGGGAGCAGCGGCAGCGGCGGCAGCCGGAGCAGCGGCAACAGCGGAAACGCCGAATTCTTCGCAATAGGTGTCGATGAGCTCTTTCAGCTCCAGGATGGACAGGCCTTTGATCTCGTCGATAATGGCAGTGATTTTCTCAGAAGCCATGATAATACCTCCAATTTTATTTTAGTGTTGTTTTGTGTTTGGGTGCGGCCGAAATTATGCCGCTGGTTCTTCCTGCTTATCCACATAAGCCTGCATGGCCACAGCCAGACCGCTGAGGGTGCTGGTAAGGGCGCCTGCGAACATGGACAGCATGCCTTCACGGTCGGGCAGCTTGGCGATGGCGCTGACGGCGTCAACATCCATGACCTGGCCTTCCATGTAGCCGGCCTTCAGGGCGAAGCCCTTCTTGGAGCCTTCCGCAAACTTGTTCAGAATACGGGCGGCAGCAATGGGATCCTCTTTCGAGATCGCGAGGGCGGTGGAACCCGTCAGGGCGTCCGTCATCCCGGCGAGGTCGGAGTCCTTAATAGCCAGGCGCAGCATGGTGTTTTTCACAACGGCATACTCAACGCCTGCCGCGCGCAGTTCGGCACGCAGTTTGGTGTCGTCCGCAACGCTGATACCCTTATATTCGACGACAACGCCGGCAACAGAATTCATCAGCTTTTCACGCAGGGCGGCAACATAAGCCTGTTTCTCGCTCAAAATTTTCTCACTTGGCAAATCATTTCACCTCGTTTCAATTGTGTGTAAGCACATAAAAAAGCCTCTTTCCCTTGCGAGAAAGAGGCAAAAAAATACAATTAAATGTTTTTTCGCGTTTCTCGGCAGGCGGGCGAAACCCTTTATGCAAAAGCACCTGCTGTCTTTAAAACAGCTTTATTATTTTAACACAGAGTTTTGCGCGCGTCAAGGGGCAAATTCACTCTGTGCTTCTCCCGGCGTTCCCGTCGATTTCCCGCAGCTTGCGCAGCGAAACCCGAAAAGCCGGAAACGCTGCGGTTTTATTCGCATAAAACCGTTCCGCGCTTTTCCGCGTAGATGCGCCGGAAGATACGCGCCGGCCGTGTTGCCAAAGCCGCGCGTTCGCGCGCATTTTGCTGCCGATGTTGAAAATCAGCAGGAGCGCGCTTTTTCAGTTTGCAGCTCAGCCGCCGAACTTTGCGCTGTTCAGCTTGATGCCGGGGCCCATCGTGGACGCCACGGTAGCGCTCTTGATATACTGGCCTTTCGCCGCGGCGGGCTTCGCCTTGACGATGGCTTCCATCACAACGGACAGGTTCTGGCCCAGCTTCTCGGCGCCGAAAGACGCCTTGCCGATGGGCACATGGATGATGTTGGCTTTGTCCAGGCGGTACTCGATCTTACCGGCCTTCGCCTCGGTAACGGCGCGGCCCACATCGGGCGTGACCGTACCGGCCTTGGGGTTCGGCATCAGGCCGCGGGGGCCAAGCACCTTACCCAGACGGCCTACCAGGCCCATCATGTCGGGCGTGGTGACCAGCACGTCAAAATCAATAAAGCCTTCGTTCTGGATCTTTGCGACCAGATCGGCGTCGCCGACCATCATCGCACCCGCCTCTTCAGCGGCCTTGGCGGCGTCGCCCTTGGCGATGGCGATAACGCGCACGTCCTTGCCGGTGCCGTTGGGCAGCACGACGGCGCCGCGCACCTGCTGGTCCGCGTGACGGCTGTCAACGCCCAGGCGCACATGCAGCTCGACCGTTTCGTCGAACTTCGCCTTGGCGGTCTGGCAGCACAGCGCCAGGGCCTCTTCGGTGTCGTACAGTTTTGTACGGTCGACAAGCTTTTTGCTGTCGACATAATGTTTACCGTGATTCATAATATCCTCCTGTGGTAATACGGAATGATCCTCCCACTAATGGTAAGGTTGTTATGCGGACAGTTAGTCGGTGACCGTAACGCCCATGCTGCGGCAGGTGCCGGCGATCATGCTGATGGCCGTCTCCAGGTTCGCCGCGTTCAGGTCGGGCATTTTGGTGCTGGCGATCTCCTCCAGCTGCTTCTTCGTGATGGACGCGACCTTCGTCTTGTTGGGCACGCCGGAACCGCTCTCGATACCGACAGCCTTCTTGATAAGGACAGCCGCCGGGGGCGTCTTGGTGATGAAGCTGAAGGAACGGTCCGCATAGACCGTAATGACGACAGGAATCAGGTAACCGATATCCTTCTGCGTGCGCTCGTTGAATTCCTTCGTGAACGCCATGATGTTCACGCCGTGCTGGCCAAGCGCAGGGCCAACAGGGGGAGCCGGGGTAGCTTTGCCGGCCGGAATCTGGAGTTTGATATACCCCGTTACTTTCTGAGCCATTTTGTGCACCTCCAAAAATTGTGGTAAGTTGCGGGCTTTGGCCGGATTGCCAAGGCCCTCCCACGAACGCGCGATACCCTTCGCGCGCTCTATAAGAAACAGCGCCTTGCAGCGCGTGCTCTTACCGGAAAAAACGTTTCAGGGCTTACAGGGGTTTCACCTGTGTAAAGTCCAGCTCCGCCGGCGTTTCGCGGCCGAACATGGAAACCTTTACGTTTACCTTTTTCGCGTCGGTATCGATGCCCTCCACGATACCGATGAAGCCTTCCAGCGGGCCGTTCATGATCTGAACGTTGTCGCCCACGGCGTAATCGAGGCTCACTTCGCGCACGTCCACGCCCAGCTTATCCACTTCCTCGTCGGTGAGGGGGATGGGCTTGGACGACGGGCCGACAAAGCCCGTGACGCCGCGCGTATTGCGCACGATATACCAGCTGTCGTCCGTCATCACCATTTTGACGAGCACATAACCCGGGAAGAGCTTGCGCTCCACCTCGCGCTCCTTGCCGTCCTTGATGTCGGGCACCAGCTCCACGGGGACCTTTACCTCATGGATAAGCTCCTGCAGGCGCCGGTTCTCCACGATGGTTTCAAGGTTTTGCGCAACCTTGTTTTCGTAGCCGGAGTAGGTGTGCACCACATACCAGCGCGCCTCGGTGTCTCTATCCTCTGCCATTTGTCAAAACCCCGCTTTCTGCTTTAAAAGTGCGGACGGTCACACGCCCTTCAGCAACTGGTTCAGCCCGAAGCCGAACACAGCGTCCAGGACCATGATGAGTACCGCGGCCACAACCACCACGACAGCCACCACGACGGTGTTGTTGATGATCTGCTTTTTCGAGGGCCATACGACCTTCTTCATCTCGCTCACGGTATCGCGGAAAAACTTGCCGATGCGTCCGAAGAAGCGCTTCACGCCAGCGAAAAAGCCTTTGGACTTTTTCTCGGTTTTGTCAGCCATGTTGCATGTCCGCCTTTCTTACTTCGTCTCGCGGTGAACGGTATGCTTTTTGCAGAAGCGGCAATACTTCTTCATCTCGAGCCTGTCGGGACTGTTCTTCTTGTTCTTCTTGGTGTTGTAGTTGCGCTGTTTGCACTCCGTGCAGGCAAGGGTGATCTTCACTCTCATTTTTCGGCACCTCCATCAAATAGCCTCCCTCTTGCCGCAGGCGGCGCATCGAAAAATGCGCACAAAAAAATAGACCTGCAAAAGAGGTACAATCATCATAGCACAGCACACAGTCCCGCGTCAAGGGATTTTTTCGCCTGCGGGGCCGTTTCCCGGGCTTTTTCCGCCGCGCGTCAAAATTTGCCGCGCCGTCTTTCAAAATCAACCATTGTATGGTATTATAAAGGCTACGATTGCAGCATACAAGTGATACCATGCGGGCAGCACGGCAAAACAGCCGTGCTGCCGCGCAGCGGTCCGTCCCGAAAGCCTTTCTCCGGGCGGCCTGAAAGCAGGGCGTTTTGTGCACGCGGGTTTTCAGGGCGCCTGCCCCAGGGCTTTATTCCACGGCGGCCCGAGGAAAGGTGTGGAGTGTTTTGAAGAAATTGAAAGTCGCCGTACTGTTCGGCGGCGCGTCCAGCGAGCACGAGGTGTCGCGCATGAGCGCGACCAGCGTGCTGAACAATCTGGACGCGGAAAAATACGACGTGCTGCCCGTGGGCATCACGAAAGACGGGCGCTGGTATTTGTACTCCGGCCCTGTGGAAGGCCTTTGCAGCGGCGCCTGGGAGCGCCACTCCGGCAATGTGCCCGCAGCCATCTGCCCGGGCAGCGGGCTGGCGGGGCTTGTGGCGTTTGAAAACGGCGTCTGCCGCAGCCTGCCCGTGGACGTGGTGTTTCCCGTGCTGCACGGCAAAAACGGCGAGGACGGCACGATACAGGGCCTGCTGGAGCTGGCCGGCCTGCCCTATGTGGGCTGCGGCGTGCTGGGCAGCGCGGTGTGCATGGATAAGATCATTGCCAACCGTGTGATGGATGCAACGGGCATTCCCCGCTGTGAATGGGACTGCATGGAGCGCTGGCAGCGGCCAGAGCTGGCGGTCATTGCCCGGCGCGCGGCGGAAAAACTGGGCTGGCCCATTTTCGTCAAGCCCGCCAACGCGGGCTCCAGCGTGGGCATCTCCAAGGCGCGGGACATGGCGGAGCTGGAGGCGGCCGTGGACCTCGCCCTGCAGCACGATTCCCGCGTGGTGTTCGAGCGGTTCGTACAGGGGCAGGAAGTAGAATGCGCGGTGCGCGGCAACGACGAAGTCTCCGGCACCCATCCCGGCGAAATTTTGGCCAGCGCCGAATTTTACACCTACGATGACAAATATATCTCCGGCACCAGCCGGGTGGCCATCCCGGCGCAGCTTGCGCCGGAAAAGCTGGACGAGGTGCGGGACCTGGCCGTCCGCGCCTACCGGGCGCTGTGCTGCAAGGGCTTGGCCCGCGTGGACTTTTTTGTGGAGCACGGCACACAGCGCGTGCTGCTCAACGAGGTCAACACCTTGCCGGGCTTTACCAGCATCAGCATGTATCCCAAGCTGATGCTGGCGGCGGGCGAGACGTATCCCGGCCTGCTGGACAGCCTGATCACGCTGGCGCTGGAAAGGGCGGGCGGCGTCCATGACTGAGCGAAACGCGCCGGGGCGCGGCGCTCCCATCGGCGTGTTCGATTCCGGCCTGGGCGGGCTGACGGCCGTGCGCGAGCTGCGGCGCATCCTGCCCGGCGAGGACATCGTCTATTTCGGCGATACGGGCCGGGTGCCCTACGGCACCCGCGGCGTAGATGTCATTGTACGGTACGCAAAGCAGGACATCGCATTCCTTCTGGAACAAAACGTGAAATATGTGATGGCCGCCTGCGGCACCGTGAGCAGCACGCTGTCCGAGGCTTACACACGCACGCTGCCCGTGCCTTATACGGGCGTGGTGCAGAGCGCGGCGGCCGCCGCCGTACGCGCCACCAGAACAGGGCTCATCGGCGTCATCGGCACGCCCGCCACCGTTAAGAGCGGCAGCTACAACGCGGCCATCGCCGCGCTGATGCCCGGCGCGCGCATCGTAGCCACCGCATGCCCGCTGTTCGTGCCGCTGGTGGAAAACGGGTATTTCGGCGCAGACAACGCCGTGACGCGCCTTGTGGCACGGGATTACCTGAAGGACATAAGGGCCGCGGGCGTGGATACGCTGATCCTGGGCTGCACGCACTACCCGCTCATCGCGCCCATCATCGCGGATCTGATGGGCCCCGAAGTGGCGCTCATCGACCCCGGGCGGGAAACCGCGCTGGCCGCACGGGACGCGCTGGCCTCCGCCGGGCTGCTGCGGGAGGGCCGCGCGGGCACGGCACGCTATTATGTAAGCGACACCACCGAGAGCTTCGCCCAGCTTTCGGACTGGTTTTTGGGCGAATACGCGGGCGGGCCCGTGACGCGCATCAGCGTGGACGGTTATCCCGTGGAGCAAGGCGCCTCAACGTAAAAAGGAAAAGGATGACCCTGTATGAAGGAAGATTATCTCATCACCATCCACGGCACCATGGAGCAGGACGGCGAAAGCGACAGCGTGAAGCTGATGACGCGGGGCAGCTTTGTCAAGCGCAACGGCAGCTTCTTCATCAGCTACAAAGAAACCGAGGCCACAGGCTATGCAGGCTGTGTGACCACCGTAAAGGTGGAGGATTCACACAAGGTGAGCATGCTGCGCTTCGGCCCGGCGCCCAGCCAGCTCGTCATAGAAAAGGGCCGGCGGCATGTGTGCCATTACGAGACGGGCCACGGTTCGCTGAGCCTGGGCGTGGCCGCGGACGAGATCCACAGCCGCCTTTCCGACGAGGGCGGCACCGTCCGCTTCAGCTATCTGCTGGACATGGACACCGCCGCCGTGAGCCGCAACATTGTAAAGATCACCGTCAAGCCCGCCAACTGACGGGGCGCGCCGGTATAACAGGAATTCAAAGGGACAGGAGTTTTGAAAAAATGCAGGATTTTAAACATTTCGACCCGAAACAGGCCGCTATGGACGAGGCCCGCGGGCTGCTGGAGGCCGCTGCCCGCGCCGCTATGGCGGACGGCAGCCTGCCGGAAAAGGAGCTGCCCGCCTTTGTGGTGGAGGTGCCAAACGACGTGAAGAACGGAGACCTGGCTTCCAACTTCGCCATGGCGGGCGCGCGCGTATTCGGTATGCCCCCGCGTAAAATCGCCGAGGCCGTGGCCGCTGCGATGCCCGCTTTGGAGGAAACGCATTTCAGCCGCGTGGAGATCGCGGGCCCCGGCTTCATCAACCTGTTCCTTGCCCCGGGCTGGTTTGCCGACGTAGTTTTAGCCGCCAACGCAGCCGGCGCGGACTACGGCCGCACAAGCTACGGCAAAGGTGAAAAGGTGAATGTGGAGTTCGTTTCGGCCAACCCTACGGGTCCGATGCATCTGGGCAACGCCCGCGGCGGCGCTTTGGGCGACTGCCTCGCCGCCGCCATGGACTGGGCGGGCTATGACGTCACACGGGAGTTTCTCATCAACGACGCGGGCAACCAGATCCTCAAGTTCGGCAAGAGCCTTGCCGTCCGCTACCTTCAGATCTTCAGGGGCGAGGACGCCGTATCTTTCCCCGAGGACTGCTATCAGGGTGCGGATATCCGTGTGCTGGCACAGAAATTTGCAGACGTGCACGGGAACGTCTATATGGAAAAGCCTTTTGAGGAACTGCAGAAGGATATCGCGGCTTTTGCGCTGCCGTTGAACGTGCAGGGGCTTAAGGACGACATGGCCAAATACCGCGTGCATTACGACGTCTGGTTCAGCGAGACCACGCTGCACGAATCCGGCGCCATCCGGGAAATGCTGGACAAATTGGCCGAACGCGGCGCCACCTACGAAAAAGACGGCGCCATCTGGTACCGTTCCATGCAGTACGCCGAGAAATACGGCGGCAACAAGGTGACGCGCAAGGGCCTGGACGGCGAAGTGACGGACGAGGATAAGGACGAAGTCCTGGTGCGCGCCAACGGCGTGCCCACCTATTTTGCGGCGGATATCGCTTACCACTACAACAAATTCGCGGTGCGGGGCTTCTCCCGCGCCATCGACGTATGGGGCGCAGACCATCACGGCCACGTGGCCCGAATGAAAGGCGCCATGGACGCCATCGGCCTGGACGGCGAAAAGCTGGACATCGTGCTGATGCAGTTCGTGCGTTTGATGCAGGACGGCCAGCCGGTGCGCATGAGCAAGCGCACCGGAAAAGCCATCGGGCTGGCGGAGCTTCTGGACGAGGTCCCCATCGACTCCGCCCGCTTCCAGTTCAACCTGCGGGAGCCGGGCAGCGTAATGGACTTTGATATGGACCTGGCCGTGGCGCAGGACAGCGAAAATCCGGTGTATTATGTGCAGTACGCCCATGCCCGCATCTGCAGCATCCTGAAAAAGCTGGCCGAAGACGGCATCGTGTTCGAGGGCGCGGACAAGGCGGATCTGACGCTGCTGACAGAGCCCGCGGAAAAGGAACTGATCCGTCATATCGCAGACTTTCCCGGCGAAATCATTTCCGCGGCCAAAAGCTATGACCCGGCGCGCATCACGCGCTACGTCACTGAGCTGGCCAACCGCTACCACAAATTCTACAATTCCTGCCGCGTAAAGGACGCCGAGCACTGCGTTTGCCAGGCGCGCATTGCACTGTGCACCGCTACGAAAAACGTCATCTCCAACGCGCTTACCCTGCTGAAGATCACCGTGCCCGAAAGCATGTGACACAAAAACGCCGGGCCGGTTTGAAAACCGCGCCCGGCGTTTTTCGTTTTCATGCAAAAAACACGGCCCGAGGGCCGGGAAGGAGGCGGCTATGGCTGCCGCTGTGCTGACGCTGCTTTCCCTCATCTATCTGGGCGGGCTGGCCGCGCTGCTCTGCGTGGCGTATTCCCGCCATCATTTCAACCGCTATACGGCGGTAAAGGCCGCCGTAAGCTGCGGGTTCCTTGTCATAGCCGCCACGGCGTACCTGCTGGGCGGACACACGGCAGATGCGTATTTCCGGGGGCTTCTGCCCTGCTTTGTGCTGTGCCTGGCCGGAGACGTGCTGCTGGGGCTGGCCAATAACCACGCGGGCTTTTTCGGCCGCTGGTTCCTGCTGGGAGTGGGCGCTTTCACACTGGCCCACGCAGGGTTCTGCGTGCTGTTCACGCTGGCCATGCCGGGCGGACCGCGCTTCACACTGTGGGACGCCGCCGCTCCGCTGGCCGCGTTGGCCGTGACGGCTGCCTGCGCGCGGCACAAACGCTTCAAGCTGCGGCGCATGCACATGGAGCTGCCCGCTCTGGCGTACTCGCTCTGCGTAGGGCTGATGTGCGCCCGCGGCACAGCGTTCGGCTTTGCCTGCGGCGGACGGCGCGGCGCGCTGGCTGCCGTGGGGGCCGCGCTGTTCCTCATTTCGGACGCGGTGCTGCTGTTCGTTTATTTTTATGTCAGGCCGCGCAAAGCGCTGCGTGCGGTGAATCTGGCTGCCTATTATCTGGGCATGCTGTGCCTGGCGCTCTCGGTATGAGTGCTGCGGAAAATCATCAAAGGAGCTTTTACAATGCCGAACCGACCCATCTGCGCGGAGGACGCGCTGCTCTCCGAAACACCGATGCCGCCCGAACAGATCCTGCGCTATCTTGACCGCATCGGCCTGCGGGACGCCGTCCCTCCTCCTCCCACGCTGGAAACGCTGCGCCGCCTGCAGTCCGCACATCTGCTGTATGTGCCCTATGAAAACCTGGACCTCCTGCGCGGCGCGATCACCTCTCTGGAACACGGAGCATTGTTTGAAAAAATCGTGGAAAAGCGCCGCGGCGGCCTCTGCTTCGAGCTGAACGGCCTGTTCTGCTGGCTGCTGTGTTCGCTGGGATACCAGGTCACCAGCTATGCGGGCCGTTTCATCTATCCTTCGGAGGCCGGCATCCAGATGCGCCGCCACCGTGTGCTCGTCGTAACGCTGGAGGGGAAGCGGTATCTCACCGAAACAGGCATGAACAGCGAAGGCCCCCGCGCGCCGCTTGTGCTGGCCGAGAGCGAAGCGCAATGGGACGGCGTGACGGAATACCGCTTTTCCCGCGACGCCTTTTGGGGCTGGGTCCTGTGGAAACGGTCGCCGGGCGGAGCCTGGCGCCGGCTGTATGGCTTTACCGAGGAACCGCAGCTCGACATCGACTTTATTATGCCCAGCCTTTTTTGCGACGTGCATCCGATGTCGCCTTTCAACAAAACGGTGCGGGCCTCTATTTTTTTACCGGATGCTCATTTGTCACTGCGCGACAGCAAGCTGACATGGTATCGTAAGGGCGCAGTGGCCCGTTCCCGCTCCGTTGCGCCAGGCGCAGAAACCGCGCAGGTGCTGTGGGACGTTTTTGGGCTGCGCGCGCCGGAGGACGCGGCGCTTTAAGCCTTCCGGGCCAAAAAAGAAGCAGACGGCTCTGTGCCGTCTGCTTCTTTTTCTTTTCTTCTGTTTATAGCTTCAGTCCGGCATAGCTCTCCCGCAGCGTCTCGCAGGAAGCGCTGAACCGTGCCTGCTCCTCCTCGGAGAGGTTCAGCTCCAGCACACGCTGGATGCCACTGCGGTTCACAATGCAGGGTACGCCCACAAATACGTCTTTCTGGCCGTATTCGCCCCGCAGCATGGCGGATACCGTCAGTACGCTGCTTTCGTTGCCGAACACCGCCCGCGTGATGCGTGTAAGCGCCATGCCGATGCCGTAATAGGTGGCGCGCTTGGCTTCGATGATCTTGTAGGCGGCCGTGCGCACTTCTTCAGCGATCTTATCCAGTTCCTCGCTGCAACAGCGCCCGCCGGACTGGCGGCACAGCTCCAGCACAGGCTTTGTGGCCAGCATGGCCTGGCTCCAGGGAACAAATTCCGAATCGCCGTGTTCACCCATCACATAGGCGTGCATGTTGCGCGGGTCCACATGAAAATAATCGCCCAACAGATAGCGCAGACGCGCGGTGTCCAGCGCCGTTCCTGTGCCCAGCACGCGCCTTGGATTGAAGCCCGACAGCGCGCAGGTAATGCGTGTCATGATGTCCACCGGGTTTGTAGCTACAAGGAACAGCCCGTTGAAGCCGCTCTCCGTCACCGGGTCAATGATGCTTTTGAAGACGGCGGCATTGCGCTGCAAAAGGTCCAGCCGCGTTTCGCCGGGCTTTTGCGCCACACCTGCGCAGATGCACACAATGTCCGCATCGCCGCAATCGTCGTAGCTCCCCGCAAAGATCTTCATATTACTGCCGGAAAAGGCCAGCCCGTGGTTCATATCCATGGCCTCCCCCTCTGCGCGCTTTTTGTCCACGTCGATGAGCACCAGCTCGTCGCATACGTTCTGGTTCAGCATAGCGTAGGCATAGCTCATGCCCACCATGCCGCAGCCTACCAGAGCAACCTTGCGTTTGTCTGTCTTCATTTCGCTCTCCCCTTTTCCATGTTCTGTATTAGTATGCGGCGGACCGCGCCCGCTTACTCCGCCAACGCCTGCAGCTGCACGGCCTTTTGCCGCAGCGGGGCCGCATCCGCCGCCAAAAACAGCTCCCTTGCATGCAGCGCCTCCACGCCGGCGGCAAAGCTGTGTGCCAGCGACGCGGCTTTTGCGGCATCCACCGGTCTCGCACGGCCCAGGAACATTCGTGCGTTGCCGCCGTATACCTGCTCCAGCGCCTCGGATGGAAGGCCCAATCCGCGCATGGGCGTGGGTGCGATGCGGAACAGATATCTGCCGTCCGGCAGCAGCGTATAGGGTTCATTCTCCGGCGTTTCCAGAAACGTGCGGATCACGTCCACCCGCGCGGCGCTCTCGCTGCTGTCCAGCGGCCGGGGCGGCTGCGCGATGGAGGCACGGGAGCCGATATCGCTGCCATAGAGGATGCGCGTGCCGAATTCTTCAAAAAATGCCCGTGCAGCAGGAATATCTCCGGCAAGGTTCGTGTACAGCTCGATACCGGGCGTCAGGTCTACCCGCACCTCCGGGTAACGCCGCAGCAGCGCCGAAAGCCGCGGCAGCTGCGCCGAAAAGAAAAACAGGTGCGCCAGCTGGAGCCTCAGGCCCGGGTGGCATGCCAGCACCGCAAACACCTGACGGTACTGCTCCTCATTGTTGATGGTTTCCGGGCCGTAGAACCAGCCCTCGCTTTTCGCATAGGGATTGATGCGGGAGGCGTCCCAAAACTCCTCCGGGTCGTTCACATGCCACAGAATGGGCACGCGCTGTTCCTCTGCCCAGCGCCAGAACGGTTCCCATGCCGGAGTATCGAAATCCGGAATGGGAAAATTGCGCCGGATATCGGGCTTGCCCTCCAGCAGCTTGATGCCGTCGCAGCCTGCGGCCAGCAGCGCCCCGGCCTGCGCGACCAGATCTTCGCCCAGCGCCGCCGCATCTCCCTCGTGGAGAAACCAGGCGCTGCGTTCCAACCCTCCCATCACATAGACAGTTCCCTCCGGATGCACTGCTTTGTAATAAAGCGCATCCGGCACGGTGGAGCATACGCCCATCTGCGGAATACACGCCAGCGTACAGGCCCCGACGCCGTGGCGCTCCCGCACCGCATCAAAGGCCGGACCATGAGTATCAGAATAGTGCATATGCGCATCGAACAGCTGCAATGGTATCCCTCCCGGTAAGTCAAATATCTCCGCCGCGAAGCGGCCCCAACAAAACCGCGCCTGCTGCGGTTTTGCATGGTTCAATGTTCTCAAAGCCCTGTGCGTTAGCACACAAGCGTGTGCCTTGCACACGCGCAGCCGCGCAAGCGGCGGCTTTGAGGTTATTATACCATATTTCCAAGTTCGCACTTCGCATAACACTCGTATTCACTAAGAAATATGATATCTATGCCGCCAAGCGCATACTTCACCGGCGGCTCGTATTTGCTAAGCGGACATATTATACCACACTTCCCGCTCTGCTGCACCGCCTGCACCAAAAGCACAGGCGCCGGCCCCGGCTGAAAACCCGCGCGCCGGTTCCAGAACGGTCTTGACTTTCCCAGAGTTTATGCTATATTAGTATTTAGTAATACTAGGTATAAAACCAGGACGGAGGGGAGCGGATGGAATCGCGCTTTGAACGACAGTTGAAAAAGGGCGCGCTGGAGATGCTGGTACTGGGGCTGGTGTGTGCGGGACCTACTTACGGCTACGAGCTGCTGGACAGCATGGCCCGGCGCAGCAACGGGCTTTTTGCGCTGAAGGAAGGCACGTTGTATCCCATTTTGTACCGGCTGGAAGACGATGGGCTTATCGAAGCGCAATGGCGTACCAGCGGGGGCCGCACCGCACCGAAAAAATACTACACGGCCACGCCGGAGGGTCATGCGGCTTATGCCGTACAACGCAAAGCATGGCGCGCCTTCGCGGACTGCGTGGACGGATTTGACAGGGAGGAGCAGTTATGACGGAACAGGAGAAAAAGATCAAGCGCTATGTCAATGCCATCGAGCGGGAGCTGCGCCTGCCTCTGAAAGCAAAAGCGCGCATCAACGGGGACATCGGCACCGATATCCACGCCCGGCTGGAAAAAGGACAAAGCATCGATGAGATCATCGCGGAGATGGGCACGCCGCAGGAGGTTGCCGCGGGCTTTAACGAGGAAATGCAGGATCAGCTTCTTCCCAAAGGCAGCCCCTGGCGCTGGGTGTTCCTCATTGCGGCGATACTGGCGGGCGGAGCAGCACTGCTTTCCATTCTTCCCTTTCTGCTTTTTTATTTTCAAAGCTCCGGCATGGGCGTTATCGGCGGTGCAGACGGGCCGACGGCCATTTTTATAACAGGCGCTGCAAATTTTCTCGCCCCGATGCTCACACCGCTGTGGCTCGCCGTTCCCTTCATTCTGGGATGCTGCGCCGCCTGCGTGCTGCTGCGCTGGGGGCAAAACGGGCCGCGTGCAAAGCATACGCTTGCTTTGATGCTTTCCGCCGCCGCTTTGCTGTGCTGGCTCCTGTTGGGCATATTGTCATTGTGGCAGGTTTCCTCCGCGGCGGGCGCCGCTGTATTGTCCTGGAAAACGCTGCTGTTCCAGCTGTTCAACCTGATGCTGCTTCCGAGTTTCTGGCTTCCCGTGGTAACGCTGTGCATTGCAGCGCGCCGCCGGAAAACCGCGTCCCCGAGGCAATAACGTCAAACGAAGATACGGAAAACCCGTCCCCGGCCGGGGACGGGTTTCTATATTTTTCGGCTCTGCGCCGTCCGCAAGCCTATTTGCGTCTGTCCTGAAAGGAATCGCTCCCCACAATGAGGCAGCAATAAACAACGAACGTAACGGCCAGTGCGCCAATCAGCAAAAACCATCCCATCCGCGAGCCTCCCTTTTGTATTTACTTCATTGTTATCACTTTATTATAGCACTCGTGTATGACAAAAAACTGTATATCCCACCGTTCCTGCGGAACGGGTTCCGTGGACACGGCTGCACGCTGAAGTGTCTTTCCAGTGCAAAATATCGTTGAAAAACAAAAACGGCATCCCAACCGGGATACCGTTCCTGTGGTG
>ERZ857984.138-NODE-138-length-100373-cov-5.908122_pt1 | contig 100373 bp, 112 predicted proteins | sample MGYA00519914_ERZ857984 | MGnify/ENA primary metagenome ERZ857984 (study PRJEB31778, sample SAMEA3449417) | human gut metagenome | biome: human gut; feature: human-associated habitat; material: faeces | place: United Kingdom | collected 2010/2012 ...
TTCGTTCGTGGCGTCTGCTAAAGTCATAAGGAATCCTCCCAACTACGCCTAGTCCCTCCTTATGACAAGAACGCACCTGGCGGGAATCGAACCCGCATTTTCGTCTCCGGAGGACGATGTTCTATCCATTATACTACAGGTACAACTTCTTAATTATACATTAAATGGACTAAGGTATCAATAAGAAGATATGTAGAACAATGTCAGTGCGATTAAATTTAAAATATATCATAGTAAATATCATTGAAAATGTCAGTTAGTTTATTGCAAGTTTATAGTTGGCTAAAAACTAAAGTTGAATTTATAAATGATATTTGATAAACTAATGGGGAATTATTTTTGAGTACAGAAAGAAAAGATTAAATATAGGGTAAGGAGAATTAAAGTGGAAACTGAAGAGAAGAAGTTAACAAGTTCAGAAATAGACCAGATGCTTGAAGAAGCGGCAGTGTATCACGTGGAGCCTAAAGAGCCATCTAATAAAGACAAAAAAAATAAAAAGAAAAAATATTATTCCAACAATTAATACAATGTTTGAAAATAAATAAAATCTTTTTTTAGTTTTATTTATAATACTATTATTTTGGTAATCATTTAAAAAATCTGATATCATAACACTTCTCCTCTACTCTATCATTACTACTTGTAAAAAGTATAACAAAAAATGCCAAATTTTTCCATAAAAAAAGATGAATAAACCATCAAATACAATCCATAATATGATTGGGTGATAAATATGAGAAAGAATGAAAAAAAACAATCTAAAGCAAAAGCTACAAATTGTAAGAATAACGTAACTAACTGTAATAAAAACAACGTTACAAACAATCAAAAAACTCAAAAAGTCTCAAATAAATCTAATAACATAGGTTTTGAAGACGAAGAACATTCGTTTGAGTTAGATGATGACGATTCTCATTCGTTTGAGCTAAAATAGATTGAACCCAATAAAAAGAGAATTAATTCTCTTTTTTATATTGCTCTAATGCTTTAGAAATTTGATCAGGACATGATGTATTTTTAAAACCACATTTTATATCTTTTAAAGTATTAATGACCTCATCAACCGTTTTATTTTGACATAATGCTGCAACACCAAGTGAATTTCCAGGACACCCACCAATAACTTTAATTTTTTTAATAATATTGTTATCAATTGTAAATATCATCTTACTAGAACAAACACCACTTGGTTTATATTCATATATTTTTTCCATAACTAAATCACCTATTTAAATTATAACATAAACTATATAAATAAAAAATGATTAATTAATATAAATAAAATACCTATGATAAAAAATACTAAAGTGATTTTCTTTTTATGATATTTTAATGAAGTCGGTAATAATTCATAAATAGAAATATGCATCATAATACCTGCAATAATTGCAAATAAGATTCCCATTACCCTATCATTTATGTATGGTTGTAAAAACAAATACGTAATGAAAGCTCCAAATAATTCTGATAGTCCAGATATAAATGTATAAGAAAAGGCTTTTAATTTGCTTCCAGTTGCATAAAAAATAGGAATTGATATACTTATACCTTCTGGAATATTATGAAGCGCTATGGCTATTGTAAGAGCTATTCCTAATGATTTATCCTTATTAGATGCCATAAAAGTCGCCATACCTTCTGGTATATTATGTAATATAATTGCTAACATTGATATAATCCCTACTTTGTATAAAGTACCTTTATCATTAATTTTTTCTTCTGGTAAATATTTATCGATTAAAAAAGAAATAATAATTCCAATATTAATAAACAATAGTAATATAATATAACATGGAAATTTAGGATAAACATTTTTAAGCATATCAATTGCTTCTGGAATTAAATCAGTAAATGATACAGTTAACATTACTGCTGATGCGAAAGATAAAGAAGCAACAATTACTTTTTCTGATTTTTTCTTATCAAAAAAAATTAATATACTACCTATTAAAGTAGAAAAACCTGCAATAGTGGTAAGTAAAAAGGAATATAAAGTATTATTCAGCATATTATAATCACCATTTAATTATATGTAAAAAAGATGAATTAATATTCATCTTTCAATTAGTTCATACTACTTTTAACCATCCATAATTGTTTTTCAAAAAATTTTAAATTATCTTCTAAAATAGATGCTGTATAATAATCTCCTTCTTTTGAGAAAATATTTATTAAATCTTTTGTATAATCAACAAAAAAATTGAAATCATTTTCTAGTACCTCTAAAACTTGACGACCGTTGTAATCCATACTACGCATTGATTTAATTGTTGATACATCCTCTATTTTTTTTAAAGAAGTAATTGGATAACCAGATAACATTTTAATACGTTCAGCTATGCTATCATACATTAAAGCAACCTCTTCATAATAATCCTGTAATTTTTGATGCATTCCAAAAAAACTAGAACCAACTATATTGAAATGAAGGTTATATAAGTTATTATTAAAAACTTTTAAGTTAGACATGTATTCGTTTAATATATCTACTTTGTTATTTTCACTATTCATAATATTCCTCCTACATTAGAATATGCGAAAGATAAAATTAGGTTAATAACTATAAAAATTGCAAATATTAAAAATATAGTTTATTATTAATTACAAAGGAGAATAGATATGGAAAAGAAAAATCATTTAATTGATATAACCCTTAATAATTTAGATAATGTTGTTAGTGAGTATAACACAAATACTCTATCTGATAACTTAGGAAATTATATCTATAAAGAATGTCAAGGAATACCTATAAAAAATAATATAACCTTAAAAATAACAACTGATTTAGAAATAACTGAAGAAGAAAAAAAGAAAATTTCTGATTTGATTCATGCCTACTATGGTTTAGAAGTTCAAGATAATCTTATTTTTAATAAATATAATTTAATCAGAAATTTAGTTTTAATGTTTTTAGGTTTTATTACTTTAGTTTTAGCTTTTAATATTCGAAATAAAGCATATAATGTTATTCCGGAAGTTATGATTATTATTGGTTGGATATTATTATGGGAAGTTTTATATTATTTTTTATTTGATAATTTAAAATCAAATATAAAGATTAAAAGATATAAAAAATTAGCTAGGTGTAAAATCAAATTTGAAACAAAAAAAAGTAATTAAATTACTTTTTTAGTTTATCTATTTTTAATTTTTCTTCTTTTGTGACTCTTTTTGAGTCTTTTATTTTAGAAATAGCTTTATTTTGAGTCCATTTATCTAAGTTATTCTTTTTAAGGAAAGGTATTGTTTTTTCAGGATATTTAATATAACAAATAGATAAAGCCCAAGCATTTGCCATTTTAACATAATAGTTATCATGCTTAATTTCGTTTATTATTTTTAATATTTTATCAATATATTCTTCATTAACATAAAAATCAAGCAATAATACTAACGCAAATCTAATCGTAAATGGTTTCCTACTCTTTAGTAGCTTTTTTATATACCTATATCCTTTTTGATTGTTTTTAAATATTTTTAAATTAGCACATACAGTATCATTCACAGCCCAATTATCAATACAAGGAATATAAGTATCAAGAAGATTAATAATAACTTTAAAATCTTCTTTTATGTAACCAATAATAAGACCATGAATTATTTTTTCTTCATATAAATCATCATGAGATAATTTTATAAATTCAAGGTAATTTCCTTTTACTATTTCTTTTGCTATTTCCTTTAATTTTGGAATTCTAACACCAATTATATTTATCTCTTCACAAATTAATTTACTTTGAAATTCTAAATATTTTTCATCTTTTAGACTGTATAAATATTCAATAAATTTATCGTAGTCTTCTTTAGTCCAGTTTGTTTTATTTAACTTCATCAATTAATTTTGTTAGTAAATCAGTAAATTGATTTTGAATTTCTTCTAAACGTTCCTTTGTTTTAGCTTCAAAACGCATTGTAATATTAGGTCCTGTATTTGATGCTCTAACCAAAGCCCAAGAATCATCAAATTCGCATCTAACACCATCTATATCAATTATTTCGCAGTCTAAATTTTTAGCATGTTCTTTTATTTTATCAATGACATTAAATTTGATATCATCTGCTACTTTTACTTTTATTTCTTCAGTTGTATAGTATTTATTTATTCCATTTAATTCTTCACTTAGTTTAGTGTTTTTATATGATAAAATTTCAATCATACGAAGTCCAGCGTATATTCCATCGTCAAATCCTGGGAATTTATCTCTAAAGAAAACATGTCCTGAATATTCACCACCAAAGTCAAAATCACCAGTTATCATTTTCATGTTAGTATAAGAATTACCTGTACGATACATTACTGGTTTAATATTTAATTTATTTAATTCATCTATTAATGTTCTTGAACATTTAACATCAAAAAGAGCTTCCTTTTTCTTCATTTTGTTTACAATATTTCTATAGATAATTAACATAAATAAATCAGCACTTATGATTTGGCCATTTTCTAAAACGATCCCTACTCTATCAGCATCGCCGTCAATACCTACTCCTAAGTCATAACCTAGTTCAACTACTTTTTTGCTTAAATCTTGCATATTTTTTGTTTCAGCTGGATCTGGTTGATGATTTGGAAAGTTTCCATCACTTTCACAATATAAAAGTTCATATTCAACATTTAATCTATCAAGAACGTCTTTAATAATAATTGATCCTGTTCCATTACCACAGTCATAAACAACTTTGATTTTTCGATCTCCTAGTTTAATACCATTACATATATGATCTAAATATTTTTCTTTAATATCAACTTTAGTTATATTACCATTTCCAGATTTAAAATCTCCTTTTAGAGTAAAATCTCTAAATTCTTCAATATATTTTCCATAAGCATTTCCTAAACTTGAAAATGCCATTTTAAATCCATTATCATCTTTTGGATTATGACTTGCTGTTATCATAATACCTGTATTTAAATTATAATGTTTTCTAGCAAAATAATACATTGGAGTTGTTACTAGTCCTAAAGATATAACATTTATTCCTGTATCTATTATACCTTGTATTAAAGCTTTATTAATAGTTGGTGAAGAGTTACGATTGTCATGTCCAATAATAGTTGTATCTTCTCCCATATTTTGAATGTATGTACCAAAACTTTTTCCTATTGTGTAGCTTACATCTTCATTAATGTCTACTCCAAAAACGCCTCTTAAGTCATATTCTCTAAACATTTTAGGATTAATTTTTTGTGTTATTTTCATTTTTATTCTCCTTTCAATTATGTGGGTGATAATTATCGTAATTTTCTTTTAAAATATTATTACTAATATGTGTATATATTTGAGTGGTTGAAATATCAGAATGTCCTAATAATTCTTGTAGACTACGCAAATCAGCACCATTTTCTAACATGTGAGTAGCAAATGAATGTCTTAACGTATGTGGCGAAAATTCAGTTTTTATTTGTTTTTCTTTGGCTAATTTTTTAATTATTTTAAAGAAAGATTGTCTTGTCATTTTATCGCCTCTATTGCTTAAAAACAAATAGTCATTTGAATTGTTCTTTAAAAATTGATGTCGATATTCTTCTATATAAATCTTTATGTATTTTGTTGCATAATCGCCAACAGGAATAATTCTTTCTTTATTTCCTTTACCTATAATTCTTAAAGTATTCATATTTAGATTAATATCATGAATTTTTAGGTTGATTAGTTCGCTTATTCGAAGTCCACTTGAATACATTAATTCTAACATCGCTTTATTACGATAACTATATTTATCAATTAAGTTTATATCTAGTAATATATCTACTTCTTTAACTGATAAAACATTTGGTAGTGTTTTTTTAACCTTTGGAAGACTTATTCCAATCATAGGATTTTTAGTAATGATTTTTTCTAGTTCTAAATATTTATAAAAAGATCTTAGAGTTGTAATTAAATGAGCAATACTTTTACTTTCATATCCTTCTTGAGAAGTTTTTGAAATAAAATTTTCAATATCTTTTTTTGGTATTTGCGTTATCTTTTTATTTTTGAAAAATAAGATAAATTTTTTTAATTCTTCTTCATAAGATTTTTTGGTATTATCACTGTACTTTTTATCAATAATTAGATAATCTAAAAAACTGTTAACTATATCTTCCATTCTATCACTACCATCCATTATCATTATAACATGAAATACTTAATTTATCTATTTAATTTAAATAACATTCATGGTAAAATGGATATGGATGTGATGATTATGAACGAACCTTTAGCGCTTAAACTTAGACCAAACAAATTAGATGATATTATTGGTCAAAAACATTTAGTTGGTGAAGATAAAATACTTCGTAACCTGGTTCAAAATAAAAAACTATTTTCTATGATTTTATATGGAAAACCTGGTATCGGTAAAACTACTATAGCTATATCACTTGTTAAAGAACTTGGTTTAAAATACCGCATGCTGAATGCTGTTATTAATAATAAAAAAGATTTTGATGTTGTTGTAGAAGAAGCTAAAATGTTTGGTGGTTTGGTTGTAATTATGGATGAAATTCATCGTTTAAATAAAGATAAACAAGATTTACTTTTACCTTATTTAGAAAGTGGTATTATTACTTTAATTGGTATGACTACTTCTAATCCTTATCATAAAATAAATCCTGCTATTAGAAGTCGTTGTCAAATCTTTGAACTAAAAGAATTAAATGATGAGGATATTATGTATGCTTTGAAAAAAATTAATAAAAATAAAGTTCTAGAAAAAATAAAAATCGATGATGATGTTATTAAGCAGATAAGCATTTTATCAGGTGGAGATTTGCGCTACGCTTATAATTTAGTCGAAGTTTGTTATTATGCTACTAAAGATCATCATATAACAATGGATATTCTAAAAAAAATAAATAGTAAACCAGTTTTATTTCATGATAAAAATGAAGATGGTCATTATGATGTTATAAGTGCTTTTCAGAAGTCAATACGTGGTAGTGACGTAAATGCTGCCCTTCATTATCTTGCTCGTTTGATCGAAGCTGAAGATTTAGATATAATTTATCGTCGTATGTCTGTTATAGCTTATGAAGATATCGGTCTTGCTAATCCTAGCATTGGACCTAAAGTTGAAGCTGCTATTAATGCTTCTGAACGACTAGGACTTCCAGAGGCTCGCATTCCTCTTGGAAATATTGTTGTTGAACTTGCACTATCTCCTAAATCAAATACTTCACATTTGGCTCTAGATGCGGCTTTAAACGATATTAGACGTGGTAATACAGGAAATGTTCCTAATCATATAAAAACTAATTCTATAGACTATAAATATCCTCATGATTATCCTAATAATTGGGTTAAACAACAATATTTACCTGATAACATTAAGGATAGAAAATATTTTAAACCTAAAGCAAATAGTAAATACGAACAAAGTTTAAAACAAGTTTATGAAAATTTAGAAAAAAAGCAAGGCAATTAGCCTTGTTTTAGATTGTAAGAAAATTAATTATATCATTAATGTTTATTTGTGTTAGTGTGATGATTATAGCTGATATTGCTAAAAATGGTCCAAAGGGAATAATATGTTCCTTTTTTTTATATAAAACGATAAGGGAAACAGGAAGTCCAATAAATGAAGCTAAAAAGATACAAATAACACTCATATATGGACCTAAAACTAATCCAAATAGAAACATCAGTTTTATATCTCCCCCACCCATAGATTCTTTTTTAAATAAAAAATCGCCAAGTTTTTTTAGTAAAAACATAATAGTGAAAGAAATTATACCATATGAAATGGCAAATAGTGTTTCTTTTAATCCGGACTTAATAAAGATTTCAATGATTAAGGTTACTGCCCCAAAAATAAGTACTTCATCTGGAATAATCATTGTTTGATAATCGCTAATTATAACAATCAATAAAATTGATATAAAGGTTATAGAAATAGCAAAATCGATATTTAATCCAAAAATCCAATAGCTTATGACAAATAGAATACCAGTTAATAGTTCAAATATGGGATAAAACATAGAAATTTTATCGCCACAGTTTTTACATTTTCCACCTAAAAATAAATAAGAAAAAATAGGAACTAATTCACTAGCTCCTAATTTATGATTACATTTAGGACAGTGTGATGCTGGATATATCAATGATTCTTCTTTTGGTAAGCGGTACCCTACTACATTGTAGAAAGATCCTAAACAAATACCAAACAGAAAAATAACAATTGTATAATATATAAACATTCATACCACCTAAGTTTCTAATAATTTTGTACTGTTTCATACATACCAAACATTGGTAAAACGATTGCAAGAATAATTATACCAACCATAAATGTTAAGAATACAGTTAATAGTGGTTCGATAAAAGTTTTAATTCTTGCTACTTGTTCTTTGTGAAGTTCTTGATAATATTCTGATACTTTTATCATCATATCGGCAAGTTCTCCTGTTTTTTCTCCAGTTACTAGCATTTCATAAGCTGGAAGTGGGAAAGCCCAATGATTTTCAAATGCCTTAGATATTTTATCACCTTTAGCTAAATTAGTTATTGTATCTAAAATAAGCATTTTATAAATTTCATTATTAGTCATTTTATTTAAAACATCCATACTTTCAGTAATGAAAACGTTATGTTCTAGTAAAGATCCAAATGTTTTAGTAAACATCGTAACTTCATTATAAATAATAGTATTTCCAAACACTGGGACATGCATTGCTACCCATTGCATTAAAGTTCTTACTAATTTTACTTTTTTGTATAAATAAACGTTTATAATTACAAAAATAACAATTCCAAGTAATACCCATAATATATTATGTTTTAAGAAATCACTTGCTGCTATAACAATTTTTGTAAATACAGGTATGTCTGCAGCATCCATTGTTGCATAGATTTCAACGAATTGTGGAATTACATACATTAATATAAATACGATTACACCTATTGCAAAAACAAAGACAATAGATGGATACATAAGGGCTGTAATCATTTGTTTTCTTGTTTTTTCACTTTCAGTGTAATAAACATACATATCATCTAAAACTTCTGGAAGTTCTCCTGTCATTTCGGCTGTTTTAATCATATTAATTAAAAGTCTTGGAAAAGCATTTCCTTGTTTTAATAATGAATCACTAAAGTTTTCACCCATTGTTAAGTCATATATAATTGATTTAAAAATAGCGTTATATTTTTTGTTTTTAGCGAATTGTCTAGAAAGAATTTTTAAAGCCTCAACTAAAGGAATACCAGCTTTTAAATAGGTTGAAAGTTGTGTTATAAAGAAAACCAAATCTTTATTTTTAAATTTTGTTTTATTTGTTTTACTTCTTCCATGCCAAAAGGTAATCCATTTGTTTGTTTTTATACTGTATACTTCATATCCTTCACTTAATAAGAATGAATGGACTTCTACTTTTGAAAAGGCTTCAAAATACCCTTTAATCACTTTTCCATTAGTGTCTTTCGCAACATATTGATATAATAATTTAGTATCACTTTTTTCAGCATCTTCACCTTCAAAGTTGATAAGCAATGCTTGATGCTTCATATCTTTTTTATTGCGATGATTTTTAACAAATTCATTGTTACGAAATTTATCTCCAATAGTTTTGGGAATGTTTTTTATTTTTTTAAATAAATTGTTAACAGCTTCTGTAGAGTTTCTATCGATTTTTACATTTTCATTAATATAAACATCGCTTTCTTTTTTCTTTTTTTCCTTTTTAAGAGCTGAAATTTCTCTTTTTTGTTTTTGTTTTTCTTCTAACAAAGCTCTTTTTCTTTGTTTTTCTTCTTCATTTTTTATTGATTTTTTTTCTTCTAATCTTATTCTTCTTGCTTCTCTTATTTTTCTTTTTTCTAAAAGTAGTTCTTTTTGCTTTTGTCTTATCTCTTTTCTTTTTTGTCTTTCTTTTCTTCTTTTTTTTCTATTAGGCTCTGTTTTTTTATAAATCCATAAAATCAAATTTATTATTAAGGCAAATGGTGTAATTAGACCATATATTAAATAATAAACAAATTTAAATATAAACTTTATAAAACTTCTAATACAAAAATAAATCCCCATAAAAAAATATTTTAAAAAGCTAATTATTAGTTTAAATAACAATAGGATAAATTTATATATATATATAAATGGTTGTAATAAAATTTTATGCATATAAAAAACACCATCCGTTCTCCCTTATTCTTTTATATATAGATTATAACATATTTTCGAAAAATGTAAAACATTTTTAAATAAATTCATATAATAATTTAGAAAGGAGTATGTTTATGAATTATTATAACCCATATTTTAATATATATCCTTATACAGCTCCTGCTAGTACTGGTTTAATCGGACGTGCTATTGGTGGTGGTGGAATAAAATGGGGATCTATTCTTTCTGGAACTCAAAAGGTTTTGGGTGTTGCTAATCAAGCTATACCAATGATAAAGCAAGTAAAACCTGTTGTTAAAAATGCCAGAACAATGTTTAAGGTTATGAATGAATTTAAAAAAGTTGACGCACCTTCTACGTCAGTATCTTCTACTGAAGTCGAAAATGAGTCAACTAATAATTATGAATCATATGATGATGGACCTACATTCTTTATTTAGAATTTAATATTTTTTTGATTTTAGTTTTAATTATAAATAATTTAAATTTTTTAAATATATATTTATTCGGTAGTTTTTTTGATATTTTATCATATTTTTGATATAAAAATTCTAAATATTTCTTTTCTTTTTTAGCTTTTGGTCCTAAAAGATAATCCCACTTTGTATATTTTTTATTTCCTTTTTCAAATTTTATAATTACGTAGCAATGTTTTTTTTCAAAAACTACTTTTTCTTCTTTTATGAAGTAGTTTTTTTTAGTTATTTCTTTTCTGATTCTTTCAATTTCATTATTGGAACTTATTATCAATTGATTATTGTTTTTATAATTGTTTAATATTTCTAGTATTGTACTTGCTCCCATTCCAGCAATAATGATAGTATCATCTTTTTTGATTTTTATATTTTCTAAACCGTTCGTTAAAATGAGTGGTATTTTTTTTTCTAAATTATATTTTTTGACGTTATTTTTGGCATTTTCTAGTACTTTTGAACTTATATCTGTACCTCTACAATTAAGTTGTTTTTCTTGTGTTAAATAAATATCTAAAAGTGCATGATCACAACCAACATCAATGACATTTTTAGTGTCAATTAAATCAGCAATTGTTAATAGTCTTTTTGATAATTTCATTATTCACCTAAATAATCTTTTAGTTTTCTAGAACGTGAAGGATGTCTCAATTTTCTTAATGCTTTTGCTTCAATCTGTCTAATTCTTTCTCTTGTAACTCCAAACATTTGCCCTACTTCTTCTAGAGTTCTTGATTTTCCATCCTCTAATCCAAAACGTAGGCGAATTACTTTTTCTTCTCTTTCAGTAAGTGTTAATAAAACATTTGATATTTCATCTTTTAAAAGTTCATTAGTTGCATATTCTTCAGGACTTACGTTTCTTTCGTCTTTTATAAAGTCTCCTAAATGAGAATCATCCTCTTCACCTATTGGTGTTTCTAAACTAACTGGTTCTTGGCTTATTTTATATATATCTCTAATTTTATCAATAGACATATTCATTTTTTTAGCAAGTTCTTCTTCTGTTGGTTCTCTATTTAATTCTAGTGTTAATTGTCTTTGAATACGGGCTAGTTTATTGATTGTTTCAACCATATGAACTGGAACTCTTATAGTTCTTGCTTGGTCTGCTATTGCTCTTGTTATTGCTTGTCTGATCCACCATGTTGCATAAGTTGAAAATTTGTATCCTTTAGTAACATCAAATTTGTCTACAGCTTTCATTAGGCCTATATTACCTTCTTGAATCAAGTCTAAAAATAGCATTCCACGTCCAACATATCTTTTAGCTATACTTACAACAAGTCTTAGGTTTGCTTCAGCTAGAGTTGTTTTGGCCATTTCATCACCAGCTAAAATACGATCGGCAAGTTCTAGTTCTTCATCCATCGAAAGTAGTTTTATTTGTCCTATTTCTTTTAGATACATTCTAACAGGGTCATTTATGGTTAAATCTTTAGTTAATGTATTATCATCAAGTAGTAATTTATCTACATTTCCATTTCCTGTTTCATCACTTTCTTCTTCTGAAACAACAGCGATATTGTTTTCGTTAAATGTATTGTATAATTCGTCTAAAGCTTCAGCATCTAAATCAAGACCTTTTAAAGCTTTAGCTAATTCTTCAAAAGTTATTAGTCCTTTTTCTTTTCCTTTTTTTACTAGTTCTTTTTTTCTTTCTTCAAATGTTTTTATTTCGTTTATCATTATAATTCTCCTCACTTCATTTGTTTTATTTCAACTATTTTTTGTGCTAATGCAGCTTTTTTAATTGGATCTATTTCCATTCTTATTTTTTCTTTTAATCTATTTTCTTCGTTTTTTTTGTTATAATCTTTGATTGTATTAATATAATCTTTTATTTCTTCTGTGCTATATTCCTCTTTTAAATCAAGAGAAATAATTTTATTTATTGTTTCTAATAATGAATTATCATTATTTACAAATGTCATTATGTCAGCAATATTAATATAACCATTTTGTTTATAAAAGTACGTTATTTCTCTAGCTAAAGTTCGATATTTTTCGTTTGGTAGATAAACAACGTTTTTGGTATATATTTTAACAACTTCCTCATTATCTAACATATAGTACAGTAAATTTTGTTCTGCTTTTGTATATTTGTTTTTAGGCATTATTTTTTCTTTAATTTTTGATTTTTCCTTAGGTATAGATTCTTCTTCAAAAGTTGTAAGTTTATTTTTTAATATATTTATATCTATTTTATATTCAGTACTTAATTTATTAAGAGTTAGTTCTTTTAAAATATCATCGTCTATTTTACTTATTTCTTTAAGCATTTGATTTAAATAATTTGAGATTTCAAGATTATCATTCAAATTTTTATCATGTTTTAAATATGATAATTTAAAATCCATTATATTGATAGGGTTGTCCAATTTTAATATAAAATCTTTTGAACCTCGTGTTCTAATATATTCATCCGGGTCTAGATTATTTTCTAATCTTACTATTTTTGGAGTTATTCCAATTTTATGTAATTCTTCAATACAACTCATTGTTGCTTTAGCTCCAGCACTATCGCCATCAAAACATAGAACAATGTTTTTAGCAAGTCGTTTCATCAATAGTGCTTGTTTTTCTGTTATGGCTGTTCCCATAGTGGCTACAACATTTTTTATACCAATTGTGTAACATCTAATGACATCCATAAATCCTTCAACAATTATAATCTGATCTTTTTTTCGAGCTTCATCTTTAGCTTTGTGATAGTTATATAAAAGTTCCCCTTTTTTAAATATATCAGTTTCTTTGGTATTTATATATTTTGCGGTGTCTTCAGAATTATAAATTCTTCCACTATAACCAACAATATGCCCTGTTATGTCCCACAAAGGAAACATTATACGATTATAATATACATCATTTAGGGTTAAATTATTTTTATTTATTAGTCCTGTTTTTAGTAATGTATTTTCTTTATAACCTTTTTTTTCTAACAATTTTGTAAGATTGGTACTATCTTTAAGGGCTAGTCCAATTCCAAATTCTTTAATAATGTCATTATCAATATCTCTTTTTTTTAGGTATTCTTTAGCTAAATTTCCGAATTTGGTATTAATATTATTTGTATAAAACATTTGACTTATTTCAAAAATTTCATATAAATCTTTAAAATTATTATTTATATTATTTTTTACTTTGGTATTGATATCTACAACAATTCCAGCTTTATCAGCAACTATTTTAACAGCTTCTAAAAATGATATGTTTTCATAATTCATTAAAAAATTAAAAACGTTACCAGCTGCTCCACATGAAAAGCATTTATATATTTGTCTTTCTTCAGAAACACTCATACTTGGAGAGTGGTCAGAGTGAAAAGGACAAACTCCAAAATAATTTTTTCCTTTTTTTACAAGAGGTATGTAGTCTGATATAACTTCAACAATATTAACACTACTACGAATATTATTAATTTCTTCTTGCGTTAAATGTGTTTCTACCATAATATCAGACCTCTCTAATAGTAATATACGACAAAAAAATTGATTTTCCTTTTTTTGTATGCATTTTTTTCAAATTTTTGATATTGTTATATATTTTTAAAAAAAGTAAATACTATAATTAACGAAAGGAGTTAATTATGAAATTATCTACAATAAAGAAAATAAGTGTTTTTGGTTTATTTGGCATGAGTTTTTTGACTCATTTTATATATAATATTTTTCCAAATCCTTTGTTTGCTATTTTTTTTCCAGTAAATGAAAGTATTTGGGAACATATGAAGTTATTATCTACAACTATTTTATTATATGGTATAATTGAGTATTTTTTATTAAAGCATTATAATATAAAGGTTAATAATTTTTTGTTTAGTTTATTTATTATGAGTGTTATTAGTATACCTATTTATTTAATTATTTTTCTTCCTTTTTATTATAAAGGTATAAATAGCATGTTTTTTTATTTATTAGTTATGTTCATTACTTATATAATATGTTGTTGTATAAGTTATTACATTTTAAAGTTTAAAGAAATTAAATATCAAAATATAATAAGTATTATATTTATTATAATTATTTATATTATTTTTGGATATTTAACTTATAATCCTTTAAAAAATGATATGTTTTTTGATACCGAAGAAGCAAAATATGGTATAAATGAATATATATTATAAAAATGTCTATTTAGACATTTTTTTTGAATAGCAATAAACTTTTTCATCTTCTTTTAATTTTACGCCTATTAAGATTGGATTTTTAATTTCCTCGTATTTTTCATTTTCATTATAAAAAACGACGTTTTTATTATCATATGTTTTATTATAATTTTTCAAATCTTTTTCTGATTTTATAACTGTTCCTATTTCTTTCATAGGAGATGCTTGCTCATTTTTAACTAGTTTATAACATATTGCACTTGATATTATACCAATTGATAATAATCCGTAAAATTTAATTTTTTTAATCATTTTAATTCCCCCTTTAATGTTTAACTATTATACTATTTTTATAAAAAAAGTCAATAAAAGAGAACTAAAAAGTTCTCTAAATCTATATAAACGCTATTTGCGATAGCGTACTAATAAATTTCACTATTTTTAATATATCCTTTTTAAATAAATATATTCAATTATAATATATTCTCATCTTAATATTTTGTGTAGACATTTATAATATAGTTATTAACTATATAAAAAAATAGGATTTAAACGATAAAGATATATTTTTTTATTACACCAATTCATATTCTCTTGAAATTATTCTGTCATCAGAGCAATATTTTATAACATACTCGTTATCTTGCTTACAGATAATAATACCTACTGTATCATTTTCATCTAAGCTTTTTATATTTTTGTCAATATAATTCATATAAGTCATGATTTGTCCTGTATGTGCTTTCTTAAGTTCTGTAACTTTTAATTCAACTACTACATAACATCTATACTTAATATTATATAAAAGTAAATCTATATAGTTATATCTATCTTTTAGCCTAATTGAATATTCACTTTTAATAAAAGCAAATCCATCTCCTAATTCATCTAGAAAATTTTCAATGTTTTCTAAGATTAGCTTTTGTAATATTTTTTCTGAAAATATATCATATTTATTACTATTTTTAATCATAATTGGATTTTTTACGAAATCAACTACATTAGATTCATTTTGATTTATTAATTTATTTTTAGTAGATTCTGGAAGTCTTTCGTATTCGTTAGATTTTATTTTTTCTCTTAATTGCCTAATAGATAGGTTATTTAGTTCAGTTATCTTTACGTAATATTGAAATTTTTTACTATCAAACCAAAGAATTTCACAATAATGGCTCCAGCTTAATTTGGCAGACATTGTCTGCCATTTTTGTGATACTTTATAAAATTGTCTCATATTTCTTAAATTTCTTTGACTATACCCTGGTCCTAATTCTTCAGTTAATCTTAATGAATATTTCTTAATTATACTTTCCCCGTATTGCTTTCCTGCATCCAATAATAATCTACCAACATTATAATAAGTATTTAATTCACTTTTATTAATTGAATAATTTTTAACCTTTCTATTTATCTCGTTACTTATTAATTCATTTTTTATTTCATTATAATAATTCATACCTTACTCCTTCCTATGAATTACAAGTTCTAATCTTATATCCATTTTTATTTAACTTAATTTCTATGCTTCCATTTAAATCGGTTCTATATATTTTAGATTGTTCTAAATTATTTAATACTTCTTCTTTAGGATGACCGTATCTATTATTTTTACCGACACTAATTAAACTATATTTAGGTTTTATCTGATTAATAAAATGCTTGCTAGATGAAGTATTTGATCCATGATGTCCAACCTTTAAAAAATCTATATTTTTTAAATTATATTTTTTTAATATATCTTTTTCCTTTTCTACACCTGCATCTCCCATAAATAAAAATTTATAATTATTTAGTTTTGTAAAAATTACATTAGAGTTATCATTTTCATTGTCATATATTTTAGTATTTAAAAATTGAAATTTATATTTATCTATATTTAGTTCTTTAATACAAGAATAATATTTTATTTTTTTCTTATTTAATACTTTTATTAAATTTTTTTCTAAATCATTATAAGTTCCACAATTTAACACTACATTATTTACTTTAAAATTATCTACTAAACTAATACTTTCACCCATGTGATCTTGATCACCATGTGTTAATACTAAATAATCTAATTTGGATATTCCTTCAGATTTTAGATATGGAATAATAGTATTTTCAGCTAATGTTTTACTATTTTTTCTTATTTGCCATTTTTCTTTAGAAAATTCAGTTTTCCCGCCTGTATCAATCAAAATATTACCTTTATTATGACTTAACTTTATTAAAATACAATCACCTTGACCAATAGATATTACGTTTACTTTATTTATATTTGAAAAATAATTAAAATTATGATGAACAATTAATAAAATAAATAGCAATATTATAAAAGTTTTTTTATTTTTTAGGACTAAAAAAATAAAAATTATATATAATATAATCACAATAAATGATGGATGTGAAAAGGTAAATCTTAATATGTTTATTTCTGATACTAAATTAGAAGTTTTTTCTAAAATTAAAACAACTATTTTTAATAAAAAATTTAATTTTGAAAAGAAAAAAGAAAATATTCCGATTGGAAAAACAATATAAGAAACAAATGGAACAAAAAACATATTAGCTAAAATACTAATAAAATTTATTTCATGAAAATTATAAATTAAGATGGGAATACTAGTTACAAAAGATACTAAAGAAGTCATAAATAATTTTTGAAAATAATTTTTATATTTATTAATTAAAGGACTAAAATAAATTAGCGCGAAACTTATTACAAAGCTAAAAATAAAACCTAAATTATATATATAATATGGATTTATAAGTAATAAAAAAAGAAATATATTAAAAATAATAAATAAATTACTTATATTAACTTTAAAATATTTCTTAATATTTATAATTATATACATAAAACTTGCTCTTATAATTGATGGCATATAATCAGTTAAAAAAAGAAAAAAGAATAAAAAGGAAGTAATGATTAAAAAATTTAATTTTTTCTTTTTAGAAATAATATTTAATAATTTACTAAGTGTTAGTGTTATTAATGAAATGTGCATACCAGAAATAGCAAACAAATGACTAATACCATTTTTTGAATAACTATCTTTAATATTATTATCTAAATTATTTTTGCCCATAATAAACAAATATATATATTCATTATTTTCAATTTTATTTATTTTTTTAATAGTAATATTTTTTATATTATAAAATAGATTGGTATTTTTCTTTGCTATTTCAATACTATTTACTGATATAATTCTTTTTATTTTTTTACTCAATAAATATTTTCGATAATTAAAACTATTAAAGTTATCATTATCATTTGGTATTTTAATTTCACCTGTTATATTTAAAATATCGCCTAATTCTAGATTTTTTTCTATTTTCTCTTTTTCCTGTTTATTTTTAAAGTAATAATTAGCAAGAATTTTTTCTCTACCTTTTGCTTCTATAGTCAATTTAGCTCCATCAATATTATATGAAGTTGTTTGAAGTTTAAAAATATTATCATTTAAGTTGTATTTTGATTTTTTATAGTTTGTGTTAAAGTTGTATGGTATCAAAATTAAAACAGTCAATAAGTAAAAGCTATACAGTAATTTGATCTTTGATTTTTTCAAATAAGCTATCACCAATTCCTGTAACATTTTTTATATCGTCAATGTTTTTGAAGTCACCATTTTCTTCACGATATTTTATAATACTTTCAGCTTTTGATTTACCTATTCCATTTATTTTTTGTAATTCGTCAATATTCGCACTATTTATTGATATTAAATCATTTTCTTCTTTATCTTCACTTTCAGTTGTATTTTTGGTTGTTTTACTCTTAGATTTTTGAGTTATACATGCTTCATTCATTTCATCAGGACATTCGCAGTCTTTTTCAATATAAATGTATTTAGGACTGTTCTTTTTTTCTTTGTATTCTTTTATTTCATTTTTGCTATATATGATTATAACCATTTCATCTTTTAATTTTTTACTTAAATTAATATATGATGTATCGGCATCTTCTTTAAGACCACCAGCTTTATTTATAACATCGATTACACGACTTTTTTCTTCTAATTCATATACAGTTGGATTTAAAACCTCTCCTTTAATATCTACTTTTATTTTCTTTTTAATTTCCTCTTTTTTTGATATTTCTTTTTTAGAGGTTTTGGTTAAAACAACATTTTCTTTTTTAGTTTGTGTTTTATTTGTTTTAATACATACGACGGTTGTAATAATGAGTATTATAATTACAACACCTATTAAAATAAAATACTTATATTTTTTGATATAATCTTTTAATTCTTTTTCTTCCAATATATCTTTAAATTCATCCATTTTATCACGCTCCTACTTATATATTCGTGATAATTTTTCATTTTCCTACAAAAAAAGAACAAACATGTTCTTTAAATCCATTTTGATCTATGTATTGCTGATTGAACTCTATATTTATCATATAATTCAATTAATTTTAAATCACTTTGTAAAAAGTATGCATTATCATCCTTTAAATAGTAGTTTTTAATGTAGTTATGAAAATCTTTATTACTAATGTACTTCATCACTACGTCATCTAACATTTTAATTTTGGCTACATTTTTTTCTTTTGAAAATATTTGGTTTTGATACATATTAATTATATTATCAGTTATATAATCTTCTTTACTATAGTTATAATTTACTATATTATTATAGTTATGGCATAATTCAATAATTTCTATCATAATATCACCAATTTTATTTTAATATTTATATAGTTATTTTTTTGTCGAAAAAAAATAGATGTTAAAATCTATTTCAGAATTCTTAAAATATCATTATATGAAATAAATATCATTAAAGCCATTAATAGCATAAATCCTATCGTATGAATTGTATTTTCTATTTTTGGATTAACTGGACTACCTTTTAATTTTTCAATAATTAAAAATAATAATCTTCCACCATCAAAAGCTGGTAATGGAATAATATTTATAAGTCCTACGTTAATACATAAGTAAGCAATTAGATATATTATATTTATAAATCCAACTTTAGCTGCTTGACCAACTATATTAAATATCCCAATAGGCCCCGCTAAATTGCTTAAGCTAAGTTTTCCTACGCATAGATAACCAATAATTATAACCATTTGTCTTAACAAACTATATGTTTTCGTGAAGGCGTATTTTATTGATGGAATTATTCCTCTTTTTATTGTACTGTCTAAAACAAATCCATAACTTCCTTTGTTTTTTCCTTCTTTAATTGGTGTAGCTTTTATTACTTCTTTTTTACCATTTTTATGTAGTATTTCAACGTCTATATCTTTTCCTTTATTCACTTGTAATTCTAAAACTAAGCTTTCATTATCCTTAACTTTTGTTTTATTTACTTTAGTAATTAAGTCTCCTTCTTTAATATTTGATTTATAAATTGGAGCATTTTTGCTTATTTTTTCAATATATGGTTTATCATTTGGAACGCCATTTATCAGTCCAATAATAAAAAGTAAAACAATAGCTAGTAAAAAGTTAAATAATACACCTGCTATTATTGTTAAAAATCTTTGAAGCCAAGTCTTGGATTGCATTTGTTTTTCTTTAGGAATATTTTTATCAATTTCTATATCCTCTCCAGCCATACTAACATAGCCACCGATTGGGAATAGTCTTACTGAATATTCTGTTTCATCATTTTTTCTTTTATATTTAAATAGTCTTGGACCCATACCAATTGAAAATTCATAGATGTAAATACCTGCACGTTTAGCAAATATAAAGTGTCCTAGTTCATGAATTAAAACGGTTATTCCTAAGACTAATATGAAATAAATTAATGTCATATTATCCTCTTTTCTATATTAAAGTTATGAAAAACATAAAACCTAATATTACAAAAATGATACTATCAAAGCGATCTAATATTCCACCATGTCCTGGCATAATATTTGAAAAATCTTTTTTTCCATAATATCTTTTGATTGCAGAGAAAACAAGATCTCCATATTGACCTAAAATAGATAAGAAAAGGGACATTAAAATTACAATAATTAAACTAGTTTTAGAATTAAAAACAGTCATGTAATATACAGTTGAAATTAAAACACCGAATACAGTTCCACCGATTGTTCCTTCCCAAGTTTTATTAGGTGATATATCTTCTAATAATTTATGTTGCCCTATTAATCTTCCTGTTAAATAAGCGTATGTATCTGTAATAATAGTTATTATAAATAAGTATATTAATATTTTTAAATCAATATTTCTAAGCAATATCATAAGAGAAAATGAAACACCTAAAAAGAAAATTCCTCCTATTAAATGAAATGCATCTACAACACTATATTTTTTTCGATCATGGTATATAATAGTTGGAAGTAAGAAAATTAAAAATAGTCCAACGATTATACGATAATCTAATGAAAATACAATATCTGTTCTTTCAAAATTAGAAACGACAATTAATGTCATAACAATATATGAAATAAAGTCAATAAAAGATGGCAATTCTTTTTTTGTTGCCTTCGTATTTAAAAATTCTTTTAATCCTAGCATTGATAATACATAAATAAATAAATTAAATAGCATTCCTCCTTTAATAAAAATCGGAACAGCTATTATTAAAGCTATGATTGCACTAATTACTCTTTTTTTCATAATTAATTCCTCCAAATCTTCTATCTCTTTTATTATAAGCTAAAATTGCTTTATCAAATTCTTTTTCATCGAAATCAGGAAAATATGTGTCTGGAAAATAAAATTCAGCATATGATAGTTGCCACAACATAAAATTACTGATTCGACATTCACCACTTGTTCTTATCATAAAATCAATGGGTGGTAAATCATTATAAAGATATTTATTAAAAATTTCTTCATTCAATTCTTCTATATTTAAACTAGAATCTAACGCTATTTTTTTACAAGCATCTATTATTTCAGCGTGTCCTCCATAGTTTAGACAAACATTAAAAACACCACCGGTATTGTTTTTTGTTTTTTCTTCTAGTTCTATCATAGCTTTATATACTTTTTTAGGTAAAGGTTTTTCTCTTCCTGAAAAAACAACTTTGATATTTTTCTCCATACAAAAATCGAATTCTTTGGTAAATTTTTTTATAAATAAATTCATTAAGAAGTCTACTTCTTCTTTGCTACGTTTAAAATTTTCGGTAGAAAAAGCATATACACTTAAATATTTAATATTTTTACTTAATATATATTGCGCTAAAGTTTTTAGATTATCAAAACCAGCTCTATGTCCTTCACTTCTACTCAAATTTCTAGCTGTTGCCCATCTTCCATTTCCGTCTAGAATGATTGCAACATGGTTAGGTATTTTTAAACCCTCATAATTCATATGATCACTACTTTCAGATTCTATTATATTATAAATAAATATATTTAACAAGTTTTATTTTCAAAGATAATTTGATCAGCATATTTATTTGCTATTTCGTATTGTTTATTTTTTTTGATAGTCCAAAGTAAAACGGGCATTTTTTTTGATAATTTTTCTATTTTTTTATTTGGACATTTTTTGATTGGGTAAGATATAAAATCAATACCCAGTGTTTTTAAAAGAAAATGGTTAATTAAAAAATTATATATTTTGTTGTTATTATTATGTACTAATAATCCTATTTTTTTATGTGTTTTTCTTTTCATATATAGAATTGATTTTAAACTAAATGATTGAAAATAATATTCACCTTCATAATCTTTTAATATTTTAATTGTTTCTTTTTCTAATTTTGGTACTTTTTGATCGTATTTTAATTCAATTAGCAGCGGAACTTTTTTATCAACTAATTTTAATACATCTTTTAAAAGGGGAATTTTCTCATCAGTTTGTTTTAAATTAATTTTTTTAATTTCTTCATAAGTCATATCTTTTATATTAATATTTTTATTTGTCATTCTTTTTAAATTATCGTCGTGAAAAACAACAACGTTATTATCTTTTAATAAATGTATGTCTAGTTCAATTACATAGTTATTTTTAATAGCCTTACTAAATGCTTTCATACTATTTTCAGGTATTTTTTCATCATGTAATCCTCTATGAGCAATATTTGACCAATCTTTAAATATTTGTTTCTTCATCTTTTGAAATATAGGTTGCTTTATAAATTGGTTCTTTGTTTGTATCATACTGCTCTTTTTTAAAGATTACTTTTTGTCCTATTTTAGGCTCAAATTCGTCTAAAAAATCAATTTTAGAATAATAGTATTCCTTTTGGTCTTCTCCTTTTATAATGCCATTTATACTATCAAATAATTCTATTATTTCACCTTTTACTTCTTTTTGCATCACAATGTTTTCCCTTCTAAGCCAATGTTATATTTTTCTTGTAATGATATTAATGCTTGAAGATATTCTTCATTTGCTCTTTTATCTCCATATGGTAGTCGATAAGATGTTATATTTAAACAGTCATCTATTGCTATAAACCAGTCTTTATTTCCAATAATATATTCAAAATTTTCTACTTTTAGCTTTCTGAAATTTCTCTTTTCAGTATTTTTTTGTCCACGTGTTAATCTTGGTTGAAAATCAATACTACTATATTTAATAGAATTTATTAATAATTCTATTCTTTCTTTATCTTTTTCCATTTCTGTATTATATACATAGTTTGGTATTCTTTCTTGATAGTATTTTTTTATTGGAACATAATATTTTCTTTCTTTAAAGTTCTTAGTAGATGCTATTATGTAAGTTTTCATCTCCTCTTTATGAAGATCAGAATAGAAATCTTCTCCAATTTGTAATCTTCTATCAATTTCAATTTTTTTTAAGTTTCTTTTATTTAGAAATTTTTTATAGTGCAGATCTGTAATTGTTGCGAATTCTATTGGTTCTTTATAATTACTTTTTTCAATTATTTCAGCTACACATTTTTGTAATGCTTCAAGTATTTCTAACTGTTCTTTTTCTGTTTCAGGCTTTGGATCAATACCATTACCGTATATTCCATTACCATTTCTAATAAATGGGCAGATATATTGTTTATTATTTTTTCCTTTAATACTTACTATAACTGCATTAGGGTTAGTCATACAATATCTAAGAAAATCTTCTCCTAGCCCTCCTACTCTAAGACAACTACCGGTATCAATACCAGAAATTATTAGTGATTCGCTATCAAATGGTAGTACTTGATATTTAATGTCATTTTTTTGTCCATGAACGGTTGGAATAGTTGCATATACTTTTTTTCTTCTTTCTTTATGAAGTTCTTTTGCTCTTAGAAGTATTTCTTCTTTTGGAATATGACAATATTGAGTTGCATTTTGAATTTTAGTTATAGTTTCTAGTGTCATATCTTGTTCATCTGGTTTTAATTTATATAAAGTAGATTTACATATATCGATGACATCTAAAATAGAATATAATGAAAAGTTATTTGTTTTTCTGGTTGCTATTTTTTTGATTTCTTCAAATGAATTTATTAATGTATCTAGATTTTGATTTAAACCAAAAGCTTTTTTATTAAAAATAAGTCTTAAAAGACAATCATTATCCTGTTTTTTGTTTCCTAAAAGAAATTTATCTAAATCTTCGTTCGGAATCACTCTTCCTTTTTTATCTAAATTTGGTCTTATAGATACATTTTTAAACATTTTATATAACATGTTATAGTCAACGAAAATTTGATTTTGTTTAAAGTTAAAATCTTGACAGTATTGTTTTACGAATTCTTCTTCGAGACGATCTTCTCTTTCTTTAATTTCTTTTTGTATTTCTTCATTAATAATGATATCTTCATTTTGTGGATTTTCATTTACTTTTTGTTTAAGCTTTTTAAAAAAATTCATTAAATAGTCATCATTCATATCTTTACAGATATTAGTAAAAAAGTATAAATCTTTAGTTTTTAAAGCCTCTTTTGTTTTTTGTAGCATTTCATAACTATAAAATTTAGCTTGATTTTCAAGACGATATTGTCTTCTTTCATCTGTATGATATAATTTAGCATATTTTTTTAAAGCATTACTATTCATACTTGAAAATTTTCCGTTTAGAATTTTCATAGCATTGTCAAAGCCAAATGTTTCATACATACGAAGAGAACCTATAAAAGCTTTAGTTACTTCTTTAGCAGACATTTTTTTATTTTCAATTAATCTTTCAATAAGAAGATTCATATGTTTTTCATTTATTTTTTCTAATTCTTCTTTTTCAATTATTTGATTATCATCAAAACACAATGTATTAATATTTCCGTCGTAATCGGATATTTTTAAATTAATTTTAAATTTGTTATAGATAAAAATTTCATTTACATTTTCAGCTAATAAATAACCAAAAATATTACGATTTTTAGTTGTTAATTTATTTGTAATTATGTCTTGTTCATCTTTATTAAGACTAAATCTTTCTGTTAAATAGTTTACTACTTTTTTGCAATCTTTTTCATTTACAAAATTATTTATAGTATCTTCTAATTTTTTTATTTGTTCATATTTAAGTAATTTAATAAATTTAAAGAAAAGATTTTCATCGATTTCATCTAGCATCTTCTTGTTTTTTAAAAATTCTACTTGTTCTTCTTCATTTAATAATTCGAAGAAGGTTTTATTGATACGATTTTTAGGAATTTGAATAATGCGTTTTAAATAGTCTCTGTCTTTAAATATTTCAATTTTAATATCCGTTGGAGAGTTTAATAATATGATATTAAAAAAGGCAATTGGTGTATTTAAAAGAGTTTGTTTGTTGTTTAAAATATTTCTTAATTCTTCATCAGAACAAGATTTTATATATCTAATAAATTCAGCTGTTTTTAACTTCATAACTTTTTCAAAATCGTTTATTTGCTTTTCATCCATCATATCAACTCCTCCATTATATATATAATATCATTTTTTTATAAAAAAGACAAAGAATTTAACGTTATTTAAAATAAAATAAGACAGTTATTACTGTCCTATTTAAAATTAACTATATTTGTAACAATACGTTTAATATCACGTTCATTAAATGGTTTATTTAGTACATCTACAATTGGGTAAGCAAATGCTTTGTTAACTGTTTCTTTAGAATCATCACCTGTTACAATAGCAACTGGTATTTTTGTAAATAAATTGTTGTTTTTGAAATATTCTAAAACTTCAAATCCATCTACATTTGGCATATTTAAATCTAACAATACTCCTAAAACATTATCTGTATTATTGGTTTCAATAAAATCTAGAGCTTCTTTTCCGTCACTAGCAAGTATTACTTCAAATTCATCATTAAATACTTTTTGGATTAAGTTACGAACTAAAGTAGAATCATCTACAACTAAAATAGCTTTATCTTTTATTTTAATTGGTTGTTTAGCTGGTTCATTAGTTACTTTTTCATATTCTTTTCCTAGATATTGTTTTACTAGATTAACAATTCTATTGGCTTCTGTCATTAATTCATTATAGTTGTCGTAAACATAATTAAAATTATTTGCTTTACTTTCCATTTCGTGTTGATAAGAAAGTTCTGCTAGTTTAGTAAATCCTAAATATTTTGAATCACTTTTTAATGAATGTACAAGTATTGCATAGTTTGGCATATCTGAAGTTTCTTTATATGTTTGAATTTGTTGTAGTTTTTCCTCTGCAGAAGCTAGGAAGTCTTCTAATGTTTCATTATATGTTTCCATATCTCCGAATAATTCTAAACTACTATTAATATCAACCCCATTACTTATTAGTAAATTAACATCTTTCATTGTTTCACATCCTTATCTTCTTAAATTATAACACTATTTGTTTAAAAAATCATTAATTATGCGATTTAATTCTAATTTATCGATTGGTTTTGACAAGTAACCGTCAAAGCCTGCTTTCATATATTTTTCTTTCATTCCTGAAATGGCGTTAGCTGTTAAAGCTATGGTTGGTATATTATACCCTTCAATTTGTTTTAATTTGGCAATTGTTTCTGTTCCGGTCATTTTTGGCATCATATCATCCATTAGGATTAAGTCGTAAGTTTGACCAGCTTTAATTTTTTCGATACATTCAAAACCACTATCAATTGTTTCTATTTCAACGTTGTATTCTTTTAAAAGACGTGCTGCGACTTTAAGGTTTAGTTTGTTATCGTCTACAACTAGTATTCTTTTTCCTGATACATCAAAAGCTTTTACTTCTTTTTGTTCATTTTGATCTTTAATAGTTATTGTTGGTGTTTTAACTATTTTTTGATCGATTGCGACTGTAAAACGTGATCCTTCTCCATAAGTACTTTGAACAACAATTTTACCATTCATCAAGTCAACTAGTTTTTTCGTAATCGCAAGTCCAAGTCCTGTTCCTTCAATTGTTATATTTTTTTCTAGATCAAATCTTTCAAATTTTGAAAATAGTTTATTTATATTTTCTTCTTTAATTCCTATTCCAGAATCTTCAACAGAGATTATTAAACGACATACATCTTCTTTTATTACTGAGTCTACTTTGAAATTAATATATCCTTCTTTAGTATATTTAACAGCATTTGTAAGTAAGTTAAGAATAATTTGTTTTATTCTTGTATGATCACCGTATAAAACAGTTGGAATAGTTGGATCAAAGCTTGTTTTAAATTGTAAAGGTTTATCCCCCATTCTTGCACGAGTAAGTGCAACTAATTCTTCTAGTACTTTATTAAAATCGTATTCAGCATTTACTATTTCTAGTTTATTGGCCTCGATTTTTGATATATCTAGAATACCATTTACTATTTCAAGTAAACTTTGTGAAGCCATTATGATATCTTTTACTTCATCTTTAGCCTCATCTGGTAAATTTTCTTCTTCTAATGCTTGTGAGAAACCGACAATAGCATTTAATGGTGTTCTTATTTCATGTGACATATTTGATAAAAACTCTGATTTAGCATTGTTTGCTTTATCAGCTTGGTCACGAGCAATATTTAATTCTTCTATCATTTTTAAATCTGGATTTTCAATTGTGAAATACATTAGTATTGTTACAAAAGCTTCCATAGCTGTAATTATTAAAATCGAAGGATTAAATAATTGAATTAAAGTAATGAATGTTCCTATGAAGATATAAAATATAATTGGCACATATTTTTTTTGTTTTAAATTTTTGATATTTGAAAGCAAACATATAATCATGACTATTACATATATAGTTGATAAACCATACATAGTGTTAGCACTTAGTCCGTGAGTAAAAAATTCATTTCCTTCAACAGTATATGCTAGTGGATAAAAAAGTAAAAATATAGCCATTGGTATATATATTATTTTTATAAAACTAGTTCCTTTTTTAGCAGCTTTTTTACTTAAAGATATTATAAATGAATATGATGTTAATAATGAAATCCATGTAAGTAAATATACAAGATACAATCTATTAACAAACTCAAAAAAGCTATTATGAAGGCCAGAAAAAGCCATATAAACACTTGAAAAATCAATAACTACTCCAAGTAGTGTTACAGTTAATAAAATAGAATAAACTTTATTTTCGGAAGTATTGATCTTCTTTTTTGAAAAATAGATAATCATAACTAAAATTAAATAAATAAAACTAATAATTAAAAAATATAAATTATTCATTTTCTACACCTCTACAATATAAGTACATTATAACAAATTAATAAAAAAAATACAATCATTGTATTTTTTGATTTTGTTAGTTTTTATCATATCACTATAATTACACTAATTATGTAATTATATTTTTTCTATATCCAGAGTAATATTGTTAATTTTGTAATCTTTTTCTATATCATTTAAAATTAAATTTTCTATAAATAATGTTGTTTTTCCACATCCATTTTGCCAATTTCAAATATCTTATCTAATTTTTCCTGAATTTGTTCTTTTTTAAATGGTTTTGCAATATAATCAATAAATCCTTCACTTTTATATTTTTCTTCTGCACCAGCTACGGCATCAGCAGTTAAAGCAATTGTTGGAATTTTAAAGTTAGGATTTTCTTTTAATCTAGCTATTGCAGTTTCGCCACTCATATTAGGCATCATTATGACCATTAAAATTAAATCATATTCATTTCCTACTTTTACCTTATCTAAGCATTGTTGTCCATCATAACCTTCTTCAATTTCAAAATTAAAATCAGTAAGTGTTCTTCTTGCAACTTCATCAAAAAATACCATATATTACTAATAATATCAAGTAATTTTATGGTATGATTTTTATATTTTACATTGTATCTTTTCAAGTTCACTTTGTGTAGCTTCTCTAACATCACCTATTTTTAAATCAGATGGTAAGACTAAATTACCCATACTAATCCTATTCAAATTCATAACTTTTGCATTAAAAACGCCAAACATTCTCTTTATTTGATGATATTTTCCTTCTGTAAGTCTTACTTCTGCTAAATATTTGTTCTTAACAGTTAATATTGCTGGTTTGCATTGTTCATCTTTTAGTACCAAACCAGCTTTAAAATCACTTATCATTTTTTTTGAAATTGGGATATCAATTGTAACTTCGTATCCTTTTTCTATATGTTTGTTTGGTGCCAATATATTATGAGCAAATTCTCCATCATCAGTTATAATCATTAAACCAGTTGTATCTTTATCAAGTCTTCCAGCAGGAAATAATTTTCTTTTTCTATATTTGTCTGGAACTAGATTTAATACACTATTTTCTTTAACTACATCTGTTGTAGAAACAAATCCTTTAGGTTTATTTAAAATTAAATAAATGTGTTTTTTTATTTCTATTTCTTCATTGCTTATTTTGATGATAACGTTGTCTTCATCATATTTATTATCACATTTATTTATTATCTTCCCATTTGCATATACAATCCCCATTGATATCATTTTTTTTATTTCTTTTCTACTATAGTTTGTTTGCTCTGATATAATTCTATCTATTCTTTTGATCATTGGCACCTCCTATAAATATAATACGTTCATATCTATATTCTTTTTAATCTCTATTATATATATCCCTAGTATATATTTTATCATTAACATCTGATAAAATATTATCATACCTATTAGTAATAATTATATCACTTATTCTCTTAAATTCATTGAGATTATTTACAACCTTATTTTCAAGAAAATAATTCTCGTTTATTGAAGGTTCATATATTATAATCTTTATATTTTGTTCTTTTATTTTTTTTATAACATCTTGAATTGCAGAATTTCTAAAATTATCAGAGTTCGATTTCATTGTAAGTCTAAAAATTCCAACCGTTTTTGGATTTTTAGCGATTATTTGAGAAATTATATGTTCCTTTCGAGTATTATTACTATCTACGATAGCTGTAATTAATTTTTCTGGTACACCATCATAGCTTTCTTTTAACTGCTTAGTATCCTTTGGTAAACAATATCCGCCATATCCAAAAGATGGATTATTATAATGATTTCCTATTCTAGAATCTAAACATACACCTTCTATAATATTCTTAGTATTCAAACCTTTTAATTCAGCATAAGTATCTAATTCGTTAAAATATGAAACTCTTAAAGCTAAATATGTATTTGCAAATAATTTAACCGCTTCTGCTTCAGTACTATTCATAAACAAGATCGGAACATTTTTTTCAAGCGATGCAGTTTTTAATAAATTAGCAAATATTTTGGCTTTTTCCGAATTTTCTCCTATTATTATCCTAGAAGGGTATAAGTTATCATATAATGCTTTTCCTTCTCTTAAAAATTCAGGAGAAAAAAATATATTACTTATATTATAAGTTTTTCTTATATATTCAATAAAACCAACTGGAACTGTTGATTTAATAACAATTGTAATATTTTTATCATTCATATTTATTACTTTTTTGATAACATCTTCAACACTTGATGTATCAAAAAATTTTGTTTTTTCATCGTAATTAGTAGGTGTTGACACTATAACAAAATCTGCATTTCTAAATGATTCTTTGTAATCTAAAGTGGCTTTTAAATTTAAATTTTTTTCTTTAAAATATTTTTCGATGTATTCATCTCGTATAGGAGAAATACGGTTATTAATCATATTTATTTTTTCTTCTAAAATATCTAATGCAACAACTTCATTATGTTGTGAAAGCAAAGTTGCTAACGAAAGACCAACATAACCCGTCCCTGCTACTGCAATTTTCATACTAAAACTCCATTCTATTTTTTCTATATTATATTCTATCAAAGCTTTCAGAAACTAATCTTTCAACATTTATGTCTTCATTTTGACAAATTTTATTTGAAATATATGTAAGATATTCGATATTTCCATCTCCACCTCTAATTGGAGATGTAGTTAATTTTTTTATATAAAATCCTTTTTCATTAAAATAACTTATTAAAGAGTTAATTATATTAATATGGATATTTTTGTTTAATATTATACCCTTATATTTAGTAGCAATTTCTTTTCCACATTCAAATTGAGGCTTGATTAAACATATTATATCTATTTTTATTTTTTCCGAATGGATTTTATCTATAATTTGTTTTAAAGAAATAAATGATACATCACAAACTATAGCATCTAAATTACTAAAATATTTACTCTCCAAATCTTTAAAATTAGTTTTTTCATGTAAATCGATTAATTTATTATTTCTTAATGATTCATGTAACAAATTTGTTCCAACATCTATAGCAATTATTGAGGCAACACCATGTTGAATTGCGCAATCACAAAATCCACCAGTACTTGATCCAATGTCCATTATTTTTAGTCCTGTCATATCTATATTGAATTCGTTAATTGCGTGTTCAAGTTTTAAACCACCTCTAGATACATACTTTAATTTATCATTTTCTTTTATTTCTATTTTATCTTCAGCAGAAACTAAATAATTCATCTTTTCTACTATTTTTCCATTGCATAAAACTAACTTTGCTTTTATTAATTCTTGTGCTTTGGCTCTAGATGGTGCTAAATTTCTAATAAGCAATTCTTTATCTATTCGATTGGTCATATCAAAACACCTCCTTACTTAATATTATAGTTTACTTATTATTTCATCTATTATTTTTTTATTTTTTTGAGATTTAATGTAAATGCCAAAATAATCTAACAAGGAAAGATAATATTGTTTTTCATATAAATATTGTTCTGCTCTTTCCTCTAATTCTTCTAAATTTATATTATTCAAAAATTTAAAATAAGTACTTTTTGATTCTTTATTATAATCTATTTTATTATTAAATATATAGTTACCTAAATGATAAAAAAAACATTCGCGATTATTAATATTTATAATATTATTAAAAGTGCTTTTATCGCCTAATCTTATAACAATATCAAATAAGTTTTCTAGATTAGCAATATCTAATTTAGATGAAATCTTCTTATATGCATTTAATGATTTCTCTAAATTTCCCAAATAATAATGGTAGTTTGCTTCTTCTAAGTAACTATTATTTTTTCTTATAAGCTTTTTGATATCACGAGGCATAAATTTTACTTGCTTATCAATTTTAGAAATTATTCGTGATTCATAATTATTATCTAAGAAGTTTATTCGCTCTTTTTTTGAAATATAATTATACATTCTTTCTTCATTTTTCTTTCCATCTTCCCACTGACTTTTCATTCTTATATCATGATAAATGTGCAAACAATGTGCAGATGGTACTGGAATTAGCTTTAGATTATTTTCAACTGCTAGTGATACAAATAATGTATCATCACATCCCCAACCAACAAGAAATTCTGCAAATCCACCGAAACGAACAAAGTTTTTCTTACTTACAGCGAATAAAAAGCCATAGACCATACGATATACTTGCCAACAGTCATAAATAGCTTTAATATTATTACTAACCCACATATTTTTCTTTGTTGGATAATTTAACATCATGTTAGTTTCTAACATCATATTACTCCCAAAGCTTCCTTTAAAATCATATGTAAATCTATTATCAAGCCAAAATTTAGGATTATAATTATTAACATATTCTATAATATCTTTTTCACTTGTTGGCACATCAAACACATCTTCTCTAAAGCCAAAAGTAATAACATCATTTAAATATTCTTGTTGTCTTTTAACAATTTCATCTATTGTATATGGAAATAATAGAATATCAGAGTCTAAAAATATAATCATTTCTCCAGAAGCATTTGAGACACCTAAATTAATTCCCTGAGCTCTTCCGAGATGAACTTGTTTAATATATTTTAAATTAAAATTATAATTACTATTATTTATTAATTCAAATGTTTCGTCGTCAGAACCATCATCAACTAGAACAACTTCAAGTTTATCATTAAAATTATTGCAAATATATGTATTTTCGATTGTTCTCAAAGTCATTTTTAATGACTTACAACTATTCCAGGTAGAAATTACTAAACTAACTTTATATTTACATTCATTTAAGGGATAGTTATTTATCGAATCATATGGTTCATGATTAATCGACTCATTAAACCTATATTCATAATCATCTTTTATTTTTTTATAATCATTAATAAAATTTAAAATTTTTTCTGTGGTTTTAAAACTTATTATTTTTCCCATGCTGTTGTTCCTTCAATCGGATCATCACTTTCATTAGAATATCCGCCTAAATAATATTTAACAGTAGGCATCTGATTAGTTAATACTCTAACGTTGTTTTTTATAATTAGCTCCATCATTTTTTCGTCTTCTGGTCTACATTCTTCATAATCTTCTTCCGTATATTTATTTTGTATTTCTTTATCATTAAATAGCTCAGCCCTTAATAACCACACATTGGTATCTACCGTATATCCGAATTTATCATGCCAAATATTACTGCCTGGAACTACAACTCCTGCATTCTTCATATAATTATATGTTTCTAATTTTTTTTCTTTTGTTCTTCCCCATGGCCATTCTTCTTTTAAATATGGTGTACCATCTTTATACATAACTTCACGATAAGAATGAACTGCATTACAGTTATTAGTAACGGCATATCTATATAGTTCAAGAATATGATTTGGATAAAATTCATTATCATCATCTAAAAATGAAAACCAACCATTTTCAATTTTATGAATAGCATATGTTCTTAATCTTGCTAATACACTTGGCCCACTTTTATCACCTTTCACTCTATTCATATACACATATTCGATTTTGGGATCATTTTTATAATTTGATTCTAACATTTCAAGTGTCTCTGGGCATTCATCTATAATAATCAAATGCTTTATATTAGAATATGTTTGTTGTTTTACAGTTTCTATAGCCCTTTTTAATAAATTCGGTCTATTTTTTGTTACAGTAACTATAGTAATCAATGGTAATTCGTTATTCATAATATATTTCAACTCCTTTAAGTTTATTATTGTAATATTCAGCAATTTTACTTTCATCTCCATACAACATTTGTACTTGTGATTTATATAATTTTACTGCATTAATTTTTTCATTTGTATAATTACTATCAAATCTAATTTTTCTTTCATTAAGCAGTTCGCATATTTCTGGTAGCTTACCTGTATAATAAAAATCTAAATAAAAACTGACTTTATAATTTTCTTTTTTTAAAAGTTTTCCAACCTCACTAACAATAACATGATCTACATGTGAACCAACACCTAATGGAAAAAATATCAAATCTTTCTTTGTTATATAATGCAATATTTCATTTTTTATATTCTCAATTAATCCAAAATCAAGTGGACTTACTTTTGAAAAAATTGATTCTTGAGTTGGATAAATATACTCATTATCAAATGTTCGATATATTGAGTCTAAAAATCCAAGCATTATATTGTTAATTCCTAAAAATTTACAAACATTTATATTTTCATTTTTTCTATCAGATAGAGGATCATTTAAATTCCAATATGCATGTAACATATTTGCATATTCTGAAAAAGGTTTTTTAACTTCTGAAAAAACAGTGATTAAACTAACCTCATTTCCCATTTTCTCTCTACTCATTCTTGCACCACAAGATCCGACTGCATCATCATAATGTGGACTAATATAAAATATTTTCATCTACAATCTATACTCCTAAAAAATCAGCCATTAAATGATAGTCGACGTCAAATAAATCTCGATAAACTTCAAAATTCCATGCCACATCTTGATATGCCCATAATACAGCATCTTTTCCAGCACTAATTATTATATTAGCATATTCATCACATTTTTTTTGATTTCCTAAAAAAGCATATGACAGATATAAATAATATAAGTGTTCTAATGCATCAGGTTCTGCAACCTTCCATTTCTCACGTTCATATGTAGACTCTTCCATTAATTTTTTATAATCTTCACCAATCAATTTTAAATAAATTGCATATGAATAATCAACAGCAAAATGATGTTTTTTTTCTGTTAAATACAATTCTTCCCACATTTTATAATATCTCATTGCATCATTTTTTCTGTTAGTAATCATATATAATTCTGCAAGTTTTCTAATTGACCACGCATCAGTATTACAGTCATTTATTGATTTAACAAAAATTTTTTCAGCTTCTTCATAATTTTTTTGCGTTGCTAATTTAAATGCTTCTTGAGGCATTTTCCAAGATTCTAAATACATAATCTTTCCCCTACTAGGAGGATTATTTAATCCATACCCAAACACCAATAGTTTCTTATTTAAATTTTTCCATTTGTGATTTTTACAACATAAACTTATATATTCACAATCTTGAACAACATTTTTATCCATTGAAGCATGCGGAAATTCAATAGATTTAGCAATATCTCTTCTAACCATAAAAGCAGAATTATCACATCTTCCAAGCTCAGGATAACCATCTATATTTTGTTCATATCTTAAATCTTCTGCGCCACATAGTACCAAACCAACATCTGGATTTTCATCCAATACTTTGACCATTTCTTCTAAATAGTTGTCCTTATAAATATTATCATCATCTAAAAAGCATAAATAATCACCTAAATCTAAATTTTTAATTGTCCATCTTAATAATGGATTCGGTGTACCATTAGGCATATTAGCACCAGGTTCTTTTGCACCTAACGCAACAGAAAAACCTAAAGAACTCCTTTGTGGATTTTCATACTCAGTTGGTAATATACCATCTCCTACTACATAGTGGTGGTAATCCTTATATGTTTGTCGATCAACACTTTCGCACGCTTGTTTTAATGACGGCCTATTTAAAGTCACCGTAACTATACTTACTTTATTCATTTTTGTTCTCCTTTATTGTTCTAAATAATTCTACATACTGTTCAGCAATTTTGTCTAAATTATATTTTTCTTTAACATAGCTTATATCAGATTCAACATCTATATTACTTTTACCAGATAAAATTATTTTAGTGGCTTCTTCTTTTGTTTTAAAATTAAAATGGGATTTTCCAACGGGAACCACTTCATTTAAGGCTCCCACTCCGTAACTTAATACAGGTGTACCTACACTTACTGAATTTAACAAAGTAATTCCAAAAGTTTCAGGAAGTTTAGATAAAAATAATGTAAATTCACCAATTTTATAATAATAAGGAATATCACTATAATCCACCCACTTATGAAATATAACATAATCATTCAATTTCTTTTTATTTACATATTCCTTAACAACATCAATGTTATGTTGCTCTCTTTCAACATTTATTTCTTTAGCAAGTGGTGGGTTTGGAATTAATAAACGATATGAGTCATCACTTTTTATTAATTCTTCTAATATATCAATAGCTTCAAAATGTCCTTTATCTAAATCAGGTCTATGTGGAAACAAGATGTACTTTTTATTTTTATCATAATCAAAGTATTTTTTAATAATTTCTTCATTTATTTCTACATTTAAAAATATTGGGTCAACATAACAAGGAATTTCATATAAATTTCTTGAATCAATGTAATCTTTAATTTGATTTTTGACAAAATCAGTTAAGCAAACCATCTTTGTCCATCCACTTTGAAATATACTCATTAATTCTCTTTCATAGCATAAAGTATTTAATGATAATAATTTAGGTTTATTACTTTGAATAGGAAAATTACGATCAATCATCCATATTATGTCAGTTTGTTCCTCTAACTTCTTAATCTTTTGAAAATTTTCATATATATCTTTTGGAGAAACAAAATCTCTTTCCATATCAACTAAAGAATGCTCAATTTGAATATCTTTTGCAAAATCAAATCTATCCCCGTCCGGACATATAATTTGAAATTTTATATCATTATATTTATTTTCAATATATTTTATTAAATCTTTTATCCATACTTGTACACCACCAGCCAAATGATCTTCATACACAGGATAATATAGGTATATTAATATTTTCATAATCTACTCCCAATAACAACTTTCTTCTATTTCATCAGATTTTTTTATTGGATTCTCAACAGGAAAAATCCAATCTTTATTCCAATGCTTATTAACATCTAGTTTAGTACAATATCTTTTAATCTTTATACCAAACCAGTTTGGTAAATAACTACATAATTCAATAGCTGATTTTCCCATATTTTTTATATGACTAGAAAGAATATAGCCATATGCTCCACAACAAATTAGAGCAATGTCAAAATCAATTTTACGAATATCTTTCTCCATTTTATCTAACACTTCAAAATAAGAACTGTAGCCTAGGGCATTACCTAATTGAGTTTCATAACTTTGATAAGTTATAAGTTCAAATTTTGGATAATCGTCACAATAAATTTTTTTAATTTTATTATATTGCTTTTTAATACTTTTTGAATAGGGACTTATAACTAGTATTTTTTTACCATCTAATAACTTAAACCATGAATTATTAAAAGGAATAGTTAATGAATTCCAATCATAATTATAAGATTGTTTTTGCAAATTATCTAAAGTTATTTTTAATCCAACAGCTAATTCATCATTCCCATAACATAAATTAAAATCACAATTTCTAATTGCATCAATATGTTTGATTGCAAATTCATCTATATCGTTCTTGATATTATTTTTAGTAAAAAAACCTGATGTACTCAATAAATAATTCGTCCAAAATGGATTATAATCAGTTATTAAATTTCTTTTTTTATGTAAATACTCTTTTACAATCCATAATTCTGTATTTCCGACTCTTGCCATCATAAATGGCTCATTATTCTTTATTTTTTGTTCTATTAAAGTTTCACTATTATAATCAAACTTATTCAAAATTTCATATAATTCATAAATAATTTTCATATTATCAAATAACCACTCAAGATTTACTTTCCAATATGAATAATTTTCTATAGCCAATCCAGTATTACCCTCAACATATAATTCTAGTATGTCAACTTTATTTTCTGATTTATAATTAGTAGATAATCGCTTTTTTATTTCGTATTTTAAATCACATTTTTTAAATAACTGTTCTAAATATAACGCTATCTCATTATAACCATATATAATTGCTTTTGAATATGCAGATAGTATATTGCCATCTGCAAATGTTATTAGATCTTTGATTTTATCAATTACATCATTAATATATTCATCATCATAACAAAAACCAATTATTTTATTATTGTCTATAATAGGTACATATTCTAATTTCGTCTTAGCCAATAAAGTATGTCCATTTTTGTAAATATCATCAACCTTTAAAAACTCATTATGTTCCTTATAATCACTAGTAATATATGATTTAATATCACCATTATTTGTAATGAAAATAAACTTATTATTACTATCTTGAAAAAAATCAAAATCAATATTGTTTTTATTAGTAATAAGATATTTACCCTTGCATATTCTTAAACCCATACTATTTTCCTTTCTTATATATCCAGTCTTCTGAATTTATATTTGCTAAACTCTGATCCCATTCAAAAAATGGTAAATCATCACGATAATGAGCACAATAATCACACAATTCAAATGGTTCCTTCAATCTTTTTTTTATTTCAGCTCCTGTAATTGAATCATAAATATCTATTTTATTTGTTTTATAATTATACTTATCTTCAAAATGTTCATTATAATATTTAATTGTTGTTTGTAATGGACAAGAAGATATAAAACCATTTTCCAAATTAATACAGTTACAATTTTGCAATGTTTTAAACGGATACTTTTCTTTAGAATCTAATAATATTGGCTTAAACATACTAATATGTTCTAAAAATAGTTTTACATGCTTACTTTTTAATTTTTGAACAACGTCATCAATAACATTAAATAGTGGTGGGTATACTGATATATCCAACATAATATCATTGATTTTGATAAATTTTAGCATTTCATCACTTATATTTTTTAATAATAGACCATTTGTTACAATTCTTAAATCAGAGTATGGATATACTTCTTTTAATGTTTCAACATATCGTTTTAGCTCAGGGTTTAAAAATGGTTCTCCTCCCATTATTCTGATTTTAAAAATATGTGGTATTAATTGTTTTAATCTTTTAATATCCTTTAAAAAAGTATCATAATTTTTAAAAGATGCTGGAGCTAGAGGAGCAAAATGAGAACAACCCTTACAATTCAAATTGCAATGATCATTTATATTTATCTCAATATAATCTAAATATGTTACATCATCATACTTGTAAAATTTATCAACATCAATAGCTTCATCACCATAAATCATTTCAATTGGAATGAATAATATATTATTACGATCAAATCCAATTGATATCATATAATTATATATATCATCTGAATTTATATCATCAGAAATAAATGAAGGAATGCTTATTTTTTCACCATTATAATTATTTTTTAAATAATAAACACTTTTGACATCATTATTAATTTCATTTGAATCAACAGTAATCCTATATTCAAAATTAAATCCTTTTTTTTCTAATATTTTTGTGACATAATCACTTGAATATAATACGTACTTCATACAGCTAAATCCATTCATCTATTTTTTTCTTAGTTGGTTCCCATTCTAAAGAATAATCTTTAACATCTGGGTTGCAATATCTACAAAAAGAAACAGGTTTGCTTAAAAAATCAAATATTTGATCCTTATCCTTTACATTATAAATATCAATATAATCTTCATCACACACTTCAAAATTTTTATTGAAATATTTATTAAAGTGTTCTATATTTGGTATCAACGTACATGTATATAATTTTCCTTCTTTAAGCATGATGCAGTTATTTGAAACAAAACATTTAAAATAACTTCTTTTTGGATCTCGTTTACCATCTTCTTGAAGTTTGATATTATACCAAACTTGTTCCTTGTCAGTATTATCATAGAATTCAAACATAGCATTATATTTATCTGCTGTTTTCTTCATTAATTCATAATCTAATTTCAAAGGATATTTAGTTACAGATAAAATAATATTGTACTTTCTTAACGCTTTCCAAAATTCTGGTTTCATCGAATTAACAAGTATGCCATTAGAAATCAATCTAATCTCAGTTAAATCAACATCTGGAAAAGCTTCTCTTGTTTTTTGAAGATATTTTATAACATCTTTATTCAATAATGGTTCACCACCCAATATATGAATTGATTTCGCCTTTTTATCAAATAATTCAGACATTCTTTCAATATCATTTTTAAATTGTTCATAGTTTGTAAATTTCTCTTCCGCTAATGGTGAAAAATGGTCACATCCCTTACAATTTAAATTGCAATGATCGTTTAAATGGTATTCGAAAGAAATATAAGGTCCTCTCATTTTTTGTAGAGATAATTCTGTTATATCTTCCACTTCTTTAGCCCAATATTCACATTCTTTTTTTAAATTATCTATTTCATTTTGCATCTTATCAATTTTTTCTTCTAATGATAATTTTTCAGACATCTTTGTCACTCCATTTCTTATTAAATATTTCATTATATAATTCTTTGTTTTTATCAAATTCTAGCAAATCTGCAAATTCTAATAACAAATCTAGATTGCAAGTATCATCATTAACTTTTTTATATATTTCCATTAGATAAACACAACTATATCTCAAATGATTCAACAATAATTCCTTTTCTTCAGGGGACACCTCATTTATCAATAGTTTTAAAAAACTTTTCATACAATTTACTTGATTATAGAATCTATCTTTTGTAAGAAGATGAGTTAGTGTTGCATCAACGGCAGTATCATGTCTTATCCAATTATATATACTTTCAGATATTACTTTAAACCTTGGATTTAAAAGATATAATTTAGCTAAAAATAATCTGTCTTCCCCTTGATATATATTATCAAACTTTACATTATTACCCACTATAAATGATTTTAAATATAATCTGTTCCATATAGTAACTGATTCAAAAAAACTATTAAAATCAGAATCTAAAGGTGTAATAAAATTTTCAATTGTTCCATCATCATAAATTATTTTATAATTTCCTATAACAATATCATTTTCTTTTATTTCACTCAGTAACAATTCAAATGTATCAGGATTAATTGTATCATCAGAATCAATAAAATATATGTAATTGCCTTTTGAATGCTTAATTCCAACATTTCTTGCAAATCCTGGTCCGTTATTATTACAATAATATATTTTTATATCATGGTTTCTAATGCTTTTAATATAATTAATTGTATTATCAGTTGAACCATCATCAACTATAATTACCTCGTAATTGGTATAAGTACTTGTAAAAACACTATTTAAGCAATCTATGATATATTTTTCCGAATTATGCGTTGGTATTATAACACTAATCATTTTTTATATCCTTCTAATATTGATTTAAAATCTACAATCGATCCGTGTTCTAATATTATCTCAATTAATTTATCTAAAAAGCAATAAGTTTCTTTCCCTATTCTTTCATGATGTAATAGTATTCCAATACATGTATTTCCCAATTCTATTTCAGAAATTATTTGATTCAAAACATAATCTTCGCCACCAAATGTATACGCATTATCCCAATCAACTAAATCAACTTGTGAATTTATTTCAATCATTTCATTTGAATTTATCCGATTATTCCAATAATTAGAAATAGCCAAATAATTATGTTCTTTTAACAATTTTTTCGTTGTACTTCCGACTTCAAACCAAGGTGGAATAAATACTTTATTATACTTATCTTTAAATAAATTAGATAAAATTCTATTACCTTTAATTAATTCATCTGCGATAACCTCTTTTTTTCTTGTATCAGGGTATTCACTTAAATCACTTTCTGAATAATTTGTATGGGAATATCCATGTTGTCCTATAACATAATTATCATATTTATCTAATATGGTTTTTAATTTGTTATCGCTTAGTGCTGGTATAGCAGCAATTAGTAAATTGATTTTTTTATCTTTTAAATACTGCATAAGATTATCAAGTGATTTATTATCTATTCCAGCATCATCATCCCTAAACCAAAATTTTACTTTATTCTTCTTAACTAAAGTAGAAACTTTATTCCATAATAATGATTTATTATAAAATGGTTCGATATTAATATTTATGTCATCATTCTCGATTTTTATTTCCACTTTTTTTAAGTAATCATTGTGGATTTGTTCTAAGTAATTATCTTCTAAATCTTTTAATTGCTCAAATGAAATATTAGGAATGTTATAACATTTATACCTATTCATACAAACCTCCTAACTCAACTTAGTAATCTCTGGTCTATAAAAGCCATATTTGTAATTTGATATAGATCCATTTACCAAGTTTGTTAATATCTGATTCAATGAAATCACATTCAAATTATTACATTTTATAAAGTTTTTCAACTCAGTTGTAAAATTATCCAACTCATTTTTAGATAATTTAGGTAACGTAATCATTATATTATTAGTAAATCTTTGAGGACTATCTAATATTGTTGTAATTTCACTAAATAGTTGCCTATAATTACTAAATACAACTTCCTCATATTCAATTTTATTTATTCCTTTAAGATCATACCTTGTTGTATAAAAAGACTGCCTATTTAGTTCCAGGTTTATATCGTTAACAAAAATAAAACTATCATATTTTGGATAATCTAAAAAGTTTATATCTAGCATGTTTAAGATAGGAATATTATCAATATTTTTATCTTCTGTTAAATTATAGACATTATTAGGTAATGATAAATTGTTACCATTAATTAAGTTATTAACACATATTTGTACTTTCTTATTTTTAATATCCTTTGTTAATGTATTTAATATTTCATTAGCTACATTTTTTGTATTATTTATTGGTTTTGCAGAAGTTCTTTTATTATTATTTAACAATTCATCTATTTTTGAATCCATGTTATCTAAATTATCTACATTTATATAATCAATACCATAAGTTTCAGCAAGTTCTCTACACCAAATATCCTGATCTTCCATATAAGATATTCCAGGAAGTAATAAGATGTTTTGTTTACCTGCTAATGCCTCCATCGTAGTATTATAACCTGGCCTTAATATAACTAAATCAGTTTTTGTAAATAACGCATCTAAATTAGTTTCAAAATCAACTATCTTTATATGTTCATTTATACAACTTTTATACTTTTCTTCTAAATATTTGCTATATGGGCCAAGAACTAAAATAGATTGCACATTCATACCTTTTTTGACCAAGTTATTAGTTACATTAATAACTTTATCAAATATTTTTTCACAAATATTATTCCCAATATGCCATCCACCAGCGCCACAATTTACAACAATATTTTTTTCAAAATTTTTCAAATTGTATTTTTTTTCAACTTCTTCTTTTATTTCTTCAGTAGGTTCATTAAAAACCCCATTTAAATAAATGATTCTATCAGAATATGTGGCATAATTTTTTACTTCTTTAGCATTTATTTCATTAATAAATACTTCTTTATCTTTTAATACAATTAATTTATCATATTGATTTAAAACACCATTATAGAAAAAATTTTCAAATTCAGTTGAATTTAGCCTATTCATCAATAAAATTTTTGATATATTTTTTGTAGCAGGAAGATTCATATAAAAATCCTCAGGGTAAGTATCTTCTATTATTAAATCTGGATGAATATCTTCAATAAGCTTATTAATCAAATTATTCATTATTAATATTTCGTTATTAGACTTCAACGAATAAAGCATTGGAAAATTATATACTTTATAATCATAATTATCAAATATCATTGTTGATTTAGCTTGAGTTATAAATGATATTTCACATTTATCTTTCATGTATTTTGATATGGTTAATGCCAATTTAAAGTGACCAAAACCAATACCGTTTTGTAGCATAAATACAATTTTTTTCACTGGATACACCCCTCTATTAAAATACTTTTGATACGGTTGAAATTGTACTTTCTAACTCATTATAAAGTTCAAAGTTTTTCGTCCAAACCTGTATAACAACATCTGTTCCCTTCCTGTTTAGCTCTTTTTTAAATAATAAATTGCTATTCAAATCCTCTTTCAAACAATTTGCGATATCATGGCTTTGCAGAGCTCCACACATTAAAACAATAATCCCTTTTTCGTCTAAATTGGCATACACATTTTTTATTGCTTCAACAACAGAATCAGTAGCATTATTGCTAAAAGGAACTTCTGTAACGATAGCATCATATGATTCAGATAAATGAACATTTGCAGATGAACCCACTATATGTTTTGCACCATAATATTCTAATCCAGGTTTTAATGTTTCATCTATATCAATACTGGTTATATCAACATTTGGATTAATATATTTATACATATATATTATGCCACCACCTCCGGCAAATGGTTCTAACACTTTATTTTCATTAAATGGAATTGACAAATTTACTAAACATCTTGCATCTTCAACCGGAAGTGCACGTCTGCCCATATCTGTTCCATTTCCTCTATAACCATTTAAAATTTTCTCTTCACCATTATAGGAAATGATTTTAAAAGTCCTATTATGAGGTGATTGTGATTCATACAATTTTTCATCTTGAGTATAAATTGTTTCAATAGAAAAATCTAAGCCTTTCCAAACTAAAGGATTAATAGTTTCTATATTAGATTTATTTTCACATGTTTCAGCATCAAAATTTAATAAATAAAACTCATTAAAATATCCTATTCGATTCAATCTTTCTTTTAAAGAATCCATTTTATCTTTTGAAATCATAAAAGATACAAGTCCTTTCACATCCCCTAAAGGTCCATTTTTAATAAAACGAAGGCCTAAATCATAATTCATTAGCAACATTTCCATAATTGCTAATTGTTTTGACTTTATTCTGGAATTCCTTAATCTACAACATACAACATTGTTATTTGATATTAATTCTTTTATATTTTTACCATCAATTTCAACATATCTTTCCATATAACCTCCTATATTTCTATTACATTTTCAACCGTAAACATATCTCCAGTACTTTGCTCTAAATTTTTTTCTAAAAAGTCATAATCAATCATTTCATCAATTGAATTATTTGATAAGTCCTTGTATTTGTTTTTAGGAATTTGTGTTAATTCTATATATTTACCAACGGTGCCTAAGCAATGACTGCAAGCTTTTAATGGTTCAGTACTATTTATATAATTAACCAATTCCATCTCTAAATTATCTGAATTTTCAATTTTAATACCATTTATATTCATTGAATTATCTTTTATGTTTCTAGATATAGCCATAGCTTGTGGACATTTAAAGAAATAACCTTCAAATACATTGAAACATTGCCAGTCATGAGACACAATACAAGTGTCATATATTTTTTTTACTAAATCTTTATTATTGTTTTTCTGGTAAGAAATAGATTCTCTAAAGTTTTTATACATATAAATATATGTTTTAATATTATATTTTTCTTTTGCAGTTTTAGCCCAATTAATTATTTTATTTGTTAAATAATCTGAATAATGATAATTTGAAATTTCAAACACATCAATATTTTTTAGTACTTCGTCATTAAGCCTATCAATAAAAATACCATTAGTAGCAATCGCAATTTTATCAGCTATATTAATTTTTTTTATATTTTTGGCAATATCAGCAAGATTTTTGTTAAGAGTTGGCTCTCCTCCAATTAATCTAATAACTTCACAATGTAAACACTTGCTAAGAATTTTCAATTTATCATAAATATCATTCTCATCAATAAACTTTTCTTTCTCCAACGGAGTCATATGTGAGCAACCCTTACAAGATAAATTGCAATGATACGATACGTGAATTTCTAAACTCTTTACTGCTATCATACAAATCTCCCATCTTTATTTATACATTCCATTATTTACTCAATATTTTTAAAATAATCAATTGTTGCATCAATACCATCTTCAAAATTAACGCAAGGTTCCCAATCAATAATTTTTTTTGCTTTTGATATATTTGGTTTTCTCTTTTTAGGATCATCAGACATTTCATTCAAATATACCATCTGAGATGATGAGCCAATTCTTTCTTTTATAAATTCTGCTACATAACCAACAGATAACTCATATGGATTACCAACATTTATTGGCGTTTCATTTTTATGATCAAGATTCATCAATTTAATAAGACAATTAACTGTATCATCAATAAAACAAAAACTTCTGGTTTGTTTTCCATTTCCATAAATAGTTATATCATCATTACTAAGTGCTTGCATTATAAAATTAGAAATAATTCTACCATCCAAAGGATTCATTTTTGGACCATAAGTATTAAATATTCTAACAACTCTTACATCCACATCATATTGACGAATATAATCATATATCAATGCTTCTGCAGCTCTTTTGCCTTCATCATAACATGCTCTTACACCAATTGGATTTACATTTCCCCAATAATTTTCAGTTTGAGGATATTCTAAGGCATCTCCATATACTTCTGATGTAGATGAATGAATCATTTTTATTCTTGTACCATTAATAGCTTGTAACAAATTACGCATACCGATTACACTTGCTTCCCAAGTCTCAATTGGATATTTTAAATAATATTTTGGGGACGCTGGACAAGCTAAATTATATATTTCATCTACATTTAAATTCTTTATAAAATCTATAATTGAACTATCAGTAATATCATATTTATAAAACTCAAAATTCTCAAATTTTAAAAATTCCTGAATATTTTTTTCTGATCCTGTTGAAAGATTATCTAATACAACAATTTTATTATTTTTTTTCTCTATCAATTTTGATACTAAATTACTACCTATAAACCCTGCTCCACCTGTGACTAAAATTTTCATTTTTACCTCCTGTTGTAACACATAAATAATTGTCACCTACATTTTTAATTATATCATGAAATTTAAATATTTTTTTAATTAATATTAAAAAAGAGAATAAAAAGCCCTGAGTTGCTCTTATTCTCAAAATAAATTAACGTGATATTTATATAAAAAATCAGGAACAACCCCTTAAAATTGTTTTATATTATACAAAATGAAATAGAAAAAGTCAATTAATTTAAATTATGTTGTAATCATTTTGTGATAATGTCATGTTGTATCATTTTTTAAAAATGTCAGTAAATGATATAATACTCCTTCAAAGAAAGGAGTAATCAAATATGAATAATGAAAGGATTACATTAACTATGAAAGAACAAAGAATTAATGATATTTTAGTTAAACTGATTGCTGGTGAAATTAAAACTACTGATGCTTCTCGTTTAACTGGATTATCTGAAAGACAAATCTATAGAAAGAAAAAAGCCTATAAACAATACGGTATTAACTCTATACCACATAAAAGTAGAAATAAACCTAATGGTAGAGGTTATTCTGACAGTTTTAAAAATAATATTATTAATCTTTACTTAAATGAATATAATGGTTGGAATTTTTATCATTTCAATGATATGCTTGAAGATTTTCATAACATCAAAGTCTCTGATACTTTTCTTTATAATCTTCTTACCTCTAATGGCATTGAATCTCCAAATAAATACAAACATAGAAAAAAATTTCATCCACCACGTGAAAGAAAAGAATTTGCTGGTCAACTACTTCAAGTAGACGCTTCTAAACATCAATGGTTCTTTGGTGACAACAATTACTATCATCTTCATGGGTCTATCGATGATTCCACTGGTATAGTTACTGGTTGTTATCTTACTAAAGAAGAAACTATCTTTGGATATCAAATGGTTTTATATCAAACAATTAAAAACTATGGCATTCCAGAATGTTTATATTCTGATTATCGTACTGTTTTTCAATCAAATAAAAAAGAACTTTCCATCGAAGAAGAACTTCAAGGTAAACAAATAGAAAACACTAGATTTTCTAATATGCTCAAACACAATGGTATTGATATTATATCTACTTCTAATCCTATGGCTAAAGGTAGAATTGAACGTTTATGGAGAACTTTTCAAGATCGTCTTTATAATGAACTTAAAAAGAAAAATATTACTTCATTAGAAAAAGCAAATGATTTTATTACAAACGAATTCCTACCTCGTTACAATAATCGATTTGCTTTCCCTATTGATGATAACAAAAATTTATTTGTTTGTCCAATTGAAAATTTTAATTACAATGTTGAATTAGCTGTTTATAAACAATATTCTATTCATAATCATTGTTATTTACGTATGAATAAGAAAACTTTTGTTATTTTAGATAATGGGTCTAATGCTTATATTGATACAAGTGAGAAAGTTAAGGTTTATACTTTTCTTGATGGTTCTACTAACGTTTTATTTAATAATAAATTTTATAAAACCAAAGAAGTTAATATAGTATCTAAACAAGAATTTATTCAAAAATTATCCGAAACTTCTAAATCTAAAACTGATTGGTCTACTCTTAATAAAGAACACTCTAAAAATTCTCCTTGGCGTAAAGGATTACCTTCTATGCCTAGTTATAAAACTACTCAATGGGCTTATTTCAATGGTTGTTAGTCAAGGACAATTTTTAATTGTTTATCTTGATCCTTGACTAACTATACTTAGTACAATTTTAAAACAACAAAGAATTTATCTTTGTTGTTACTTACTACTGACATTTTCTCAAAACGAATTTACTGACATTTTCTCAAAAATTTGACATTAATTTAAATTATGTTGTCAAATTTTTCACTTGTAAAAGTAAATTCCATCCTAAAGTGGAATTTAATCATTCAAATACTATTAGTAGAATTTAGTCGTTCAAACATTTATAATATGTTATAGATGGTGCTTATTTTAAGAAAGGAGTTTATAAAATGTCAAATAATAAGCATCTATCATTTAATGATAGATTAACTATTGAAAAAAATTTATCTTTATCTAAATCATTTAAATATATAGCTAAACTTTTAAATAAAGATTGTACTATCATTTCTAAAGAAATTAAAAATCACTATAAAGTTATGAATACTGGTTCTATTGGCCGCAGATTTAATAACTGTCTTTATAGACGTACTTGTCCTAATAGAGGTAAAAATTGTAATATTTCTAGTTGTATTAACTTTACTGAAGAAAAATGTTCTTTACTTAATAAATCTCCTTATGTTTGTAACGGATGTAAAAATAAAATTCATTGTACTTTAACTAAATATTTTTATGATGCTGAATTTGCTTTTAAAGAATATAAACATGTTTTATCAGAAAGCAGACAAGGACTACTAATTGATCAATCTGAAATAGATCATCTTAACTCTATTTTAGTTCCTCTAATTAAAAATCAAGGACAATCAATTCATCAGGCTTTAGTAAATAATAAAAACAAAATTATGTTTAGTGATAAAACAATTTATAAAGTAATTGACTTAGACCTTTTAGAAGTTAGAAATATTGATTTGCCTAGAAAAGTTAGATTTAGAACACGTAGAAAACAAACAACCGTATATAAAATTGATAAAAAATGTTTAGTTGGAAGAACTTATGAAGATTTTATAAGTTATATGGAAAACAATTCAGATACTCCAATTGTTCAAATGGATACTGTTGAAGGTATTAAGGGTGGCAAAGTTTTACTTACTATTCATTTTGTGAATTGTTCTTTTATGCTTGCTTTTATTAGAGAGCATAATGATGCTCAATCGGTCATTGATATATTTAATTATCTTCAAAAAACATTAGGAATAGATAAATTCAAGGAATTATTTATTTTAATTTTAACTGATAATGGAAGCGAATTTTCTAATCCTATTGAGATTGAATTTGATTTAAACACAGGATAAAAAAGAACTCAAATATTCTATTGTCATCCCTCTAGTCCTTATGAAAAAGGCTCTTGTGAAGTTAACCATGAATTATTAAGAAGAATTCTTCCAAAAGGAACTTCTTTTAATGACTTGACTCAAGAAGATGTTAATCTAATTATGTCTCATATTAATTCTTATAAAAGAAAAAAACTGAATAATGAGTCACCACACTCTATATTCAGTAAGCTTTATGGTGAAAACACCATAATCAAATTAGGTATTCAAGAAATTGAACCTAATAAAGTTAACTTATCTCCACGTTTATTAAAAAAATAAGTTAATTTAAGTGATAAGCACCATCTACTATTACTTTTAAAATATAGGGGTGGAATTCTAAATTTCAAAAAATTTTATAGATATTCGACCTCTTTTAATAGTGGACTAAATTTAGTCACTTTGGGGCTTTCACTAGTATTTTATACGAAAAAAAAGGAAAAATCCACTATTTTTATTATATTTATTGATTAAAAAATCAATAAATATGGAATTTAACCTTTCAAAGTGGAATTTAACTTTTCATTTGAGCTGTTTTTATTATGTTTACAATTTTTTTAAAATGTAAAATTCACTTTAGTACAAAAAATTATCATTTGAAATTATTTATTAATTATCTTTTTAATATTTATCAAAATTCAACAAACAACTTTTTGATTTTTTACACTATTGTTAATTCTTATAATCATTGTATTTTTTTGATTTTGTTAGTTTTTTATCATATTTTTTTGATATGTAGTCAATATTTTCTTGTTTTAAATTTCCTATTGTATTTTTAAGATTTTCGGTAATTTCAACTACATCATCTGTTGGTGAAACGGTAATTGGTTTTCCAAATCGTACATAAGAATCATTCAATCCTTTTCCATAATTTACTGCAAGTGGTATAATTTTACATCCACAATCTTTAGCAATAGCAGCTGCACCTAAATGAAATGGTAATAGAAAATCTTCACCTCTATTTGTTCTTCCTTCTGGAAATATAAATACATTTTTATCATGACTAAGTAATTTAATAATTTGTTCTTTAGCATATTTTCTATCATCGGCATCTTCTCTATCGATAGAAATAGCCCCTGTTTTTAAATAAAGTGTGCCTCTTTTCATATTTAACATTTTAGTTGCTGTTAAAAAATGTATAGGTCTATGATCTCCAATTGCAGAAATAATAGGAAATTGATCATAGTAATTATTATGATTAGCAACAAACATTATTCCGTTTTCGTTTGGAACTAAATCTCTATTAAAAACTTCAGGCTTTGCAAATGCATCATATATTGGTAAAGCCATTTTTGATAATTTTGAATAGTTTTTTTCTTCTTTTGAAAATTTTTCATCATCAAATGGTAGTGATGAGTAATATTCTTTTAAATTCTTATAATATTCAATTTTTTCTTGCGTATTTAATTTTTCTATTTCTTCGTGAGATAATTGTATAAAATAATTTGGATTTTTTATTTTTTGAATCTCATTGTAAATTTCATGTGTATTTTTAGCTCTAGCAACATTAGGATCGTTATACATTCGATTATAAATACGATCTCTACAAATAACTTTGGTAATATCTTTGGCTGAATCAACATTTTCTTTTTTATCATCAATCAGAATATCAATACCATTTTTTTTGCAAAATTCTAATTTTTCATCAGCACTATTTTTTTCTGAACAAAAAAATATATGATCATATGGAACATTTTCTTTTTTTAACATATGATATAACATTTGTCTAAACAATTTTCCAGTAATTCCACTTTCAGTTGTGTGTGCTCTTCCTGTAATTATATATATTTCATCGCCTTCTTCTTTTAATTTTCTAATTAAGGCACCCATATCTTCTTCAAAAGGCATAAAACAATATTTCCAAATATATTTAATCCAAAACTTTTCTCTTTCTTGTTTTGTACAATTAAACATTTCTTTTATATCAATTTCATCTTCATTAACTAATTTATCTTCTCCAAAATATTTTTTTCCATATTTTAACTGATAATTTTCTAAATCAGTTAAAACACCATCTACATCAAATCCTATTTTCATAATAAAATCCCCCTATTTCTTTTTTGAATATGTTTTTATTCTTTCTTCTTCTTCTAATTGTTTATGTGAAATTTTTCCAAGTAAAGTTTGTGGTAATTTTTCTCTAAATTCATAACTATATGGCACTGAATAAACATTTAAATTCTTTTTACATAGATGTTCTAATTCATTTTTTAATTCTTCTGTTGCTTCATATCCTTCTTTTAAGATTATATAAGCTTTTGGTACTTGTATTTTATATGAATGGTGTATTCCTATTACAGCACAACTTTCAACAGCTTCATGACTTTCAATTACTTTTTCAATATTACTTGGGTATACGTTAACACCACTTGATATTATCATATTTCCTTTTCTTTGATTAAAATAGAAAATACCATTATCGCAATATCCTAGATCACCTGTATGAAGCCAACCATCTTTTAACGTTTCTTTTGTTTCTTTTTCATTGTTGTAATATCCGATTGTTGTTGTTGGTCCTTGAATACAAATTTCTCCAACTTCGTTTTCTTTTACTTCTTCTTCGGTTCCTTTTTTAACTATTTTGATATTTGTTGCAACCATTGGAATACCTATTGAATTTTCTTTATTATATCCATTACTAGCAAAAGTTACTCCTGCTACTGCTTCTGATAGACCATATCCTTTGCTTAATTTTACATTAGCATTATGTTCTCTTAAGAAGTCATTTATATCTGATTCCAAAGCATCTTTAACTAAATCGCCACCTGATACTACATATTTTAAGTATGACATGTCCATATTAGCCATTTTTTTATTTTTCATCATGGCTTTAAATAGTGTTGGAACTCCGATAAGATGATTAGGTTTATATTTTTTGAACAATTCATCTAATTGATGTTTTTTTGCTCCTAATTTTGGAACTAGAATAGCAGTAACACCTACTGAAAGTGGTAAATGAATTGAACTACATAAACCAAATCCATGGAAAACAGGCATAATTGTTAACATTTTATCTCCACGTTTGAAATTGTTTTCATTTATTAAAAACTGTTCAACCATACAATTAAAGTTATCGTCTGTTAACATTACTCCTTTAGGAGTTCCTGTTGTTCCTCCTGTGTGTAGGATTACTGATAATTTATTTTTCTTATATTCTGAAGGTTTTAACTTTTTCTTGTCTTTTTTTCCATCTTTAATTAATTCATTCCATTTAATTGTTTTTTCATGTTTTTTTAGTTTGATACTTTCTTTTGATAATGGATATAGTTTTTTTAATGCGAATGGCATTGAATCAGATGCACTTACAGCTACAATTTTTTCTACTTTTGTTTGATCTACTATATTTAAAACTTTTTCGTATGCCATATCCATTGTTATTATCATTTTTGAATTTACTTCTGATAGATATCTTTTTATTTCATTTTGACCTGATAATGGATGAATCATATTAGCTACAGCACCTATTTTATTTAAAGCATAAAAAGCGATTACGGCTTCTGGAGTATTTGGCATACAAATTGTTACGATATCGTCTTCTTTTATGCCATTTTTTATCATTCCTTTAGCACAGTTATCTATTGCTTTTTCTAGTTGCTTAAAACTTATTTTATTACCAAAGTATATTAGTGCGGTTTCGTTTTTATTTTTTTGATTATTTTTCATCATATAATCATAGATTGTCATTTCTGGCATTTCAGCCATTATTTGTTCTTCACTATAGTATCTTAGCCATTTTTTATCAATCGATGGTTTTCCTGTAAATGGTCCAAAAACTTCACCTAATAAAATTTTTCTTAAGTGTAAATTTCTTAGTTTTTGTTGTTCATCTATTTTATATTTTTTACTTTCTAACGCTTTATCATATACGTGTAAATTTTTCATTCAACCCAACCCCTTTTTCTTAATTGTTGGTGTATTTTACCACTTTTTTTAGGATTTGTCAAATTCATTTGTGCATTATCAGTCAAAAAAAAAGAACAATTTTTTTATTGCTCTAATTTGATTTTTTCTTTGCAATTATGCATACTAAATATTTATCTTTATTAGGTAAACAATCAATTTTATATAAAGATGTAGTTACTGTCTTTTTACCTTTCAATACAAGTTTCACTAATTTATTCGAATTTACACCAAATGTCCATCTGTTTAGTTTATTATATTCTATCATTATAATATCCACCTTAAAAAAATTCTACTTTGTAAAGTATACAAAACTAATATACATTCAATCAATACTAAAAAAGCAAAAAATTATTTTGCTTTTACATATTTTTTATCTTCATCATAACCTTGTTCAATTTCCAAATTCATGACTTGATTTCTTAATTCTTCTAAATTTATTCTTTGTTCAGAAATTGTTGGCTTTTCTAATTTTTTCTCTTCGTTTATATTTTTTTCTTTATTTTCAGTTATAACTTCTTCTTTCAAAACAGTTTCTTCTTTAATTTTATTTTCTTCTTTTATTACAGTTTCCTTTTTAACATCTTCTTTAATTTCTTCTTTTGCTTTTTCTTTTTCATTATCATTACTATAATCATCAGAATTATTTAATTCTTTATTTTCATTCTCTAAACTTATTCTTTTTACTCTATTTTTCTTATATAAATAACGCGCACCATATGCCATTAAACCATAAGGAATTGAACTTATCGTTGTAACAATAATACTGTTTAAAAGACCATATACTGAATTTTTAATAATATTTTCTAATAAATAAATTCCTCCAGATATTAAAGTTGTAATTTCAAGATATTTAAAAATAGCCATTCTTACCTTAATCTTTTTTATTTCTTTATTATTACTTTTAATTTTTTCTAATATTTCATCTGCCATATAAAATCCCCCTTTAAATTATTTACGGCATATAGTAGCACAAAAATAATAAAAAAGCAAATTTATATTTTTTTTTGAAAAAAATTTCCAAATCTTTTTAATTATATATATTAAATAAATATACATAATAATACTGTAGTCTGCACATAAAGGAGACGAGAAAATGTTTTTTAAAAAATTAAAAAAAACGTCACTTACTCTTCTTCTATCATTATTTATTATACCATTTAACGTCTTTGCCTATTCAAATTATCTAATTCCTGGTGGAGAAAATATTGGTATTCAAATTCAATCAAAAGGTATAATAATTGTTGGAATGTATGAAGTTAACAAAAGTTATCCTGCATATGATGCCGGACTTGAAGTCGGAGATATTATTACTAAGGTTAATAATGAAAAAGTAAATAATATTGATGAATTAGTTAGTAAAATTAATGAATTAAAACCAACAACAATAGAAATAACTTATACAAGAGAAAATAAAGAAAATAAAGCAACTCTAAAAATAACAAAAGAAGAAGACATTTTCAAAACGGGACTTTACGTTAAAGATAGTATTACAGGCATTGGTACTTTAAGTTTTATTGACCCAGAAACTAAAATTTTTGGTGCTTTAGGTCATGAAATAATAGAACAAACAACTGGTAAAATGCTAGAAGTAAAAGATGGTAAAATATTTGACTCTAGCGTTACTAACATCGAAAGAAGTGAGAACGGTAATCCTGGGAGTAAAAACGCTGATTTCAATTTCGATGAAGTAAATGGTAAAATACTTGAAAATACTCAAAGCGGAATATTTGGTAAATACACAAAAGAACTTCCAAATAAGAAAAAATATAAAGTCGCAAAATTCGAAGACATAAAACTTGGTAAAGCTAAAATAATGACCGTTTTAGAAGGAAATAATATCAAAGAATATGATATCAATATTATTGAGTTAAATAATAAAAAAGAACAAAAAACAAAAAATATTTTATTTGAAGTAACTGATCAGGAACTATTAAATAAATCTGGAGGAATTGTTCAAGGAATGAGTGGCTCAACTATTATTCAAGGAGAATATATTATCGGAGCTGTAACTCATGTAGTTGTCGATAATCCTAAAAAAGGTTATGGTATATTAATTGTTAATATGTTAGAAGAAGCAGAAAATTAGAAGAGAATTTCTCTTCTTTTTTAATAATAAAAAGTGCTTTAAAAGCACTTAATCTTCTAATTCAAAATCCTTAACTTCTCCATTTTCTAAAACCATTTTATTTACTTGTTCTTCAATGTTTTTTAACTTTTCATCACATTCTTTAACAAGTTTCATAGCCATCATATACTTATTAATTGATTCATCTAAATCAATTTCTCCATTTTCTAATTCATTAATAATTTTTTCTAACTCAGTTATTTTTTCTTCAAATTTTGCTTCTGTTTTAGCCATTGTAATCCTCCTTATCTAAAACTTCTACCATCACATCTCCATCATAAAATTTAATTTTAAGTCTATCCTTTTTATTAAGATTATTCATACTTTTTATAACCTTATCATCCTTATAAGTTAACGTAAATCCCCTTTTCAAAGTGTTCATAGGATTTAACAATTCAAGCTTTTCAATTAAATTATTTAACTCAACTATATTATTTTTATAAAGACTACTTGGATTATTTAAAATAAAATTCTTTTTAATTCTAGTTAATCTATTTTTTTCTTCAGATATTTTATTTTTTAATAAGGTTACTAATTTTTCATTTATTAAATCGATTTTTTGTTTTTTATTATCATACATAAGCATTGGATTTTTTATAACAAAAGAATTTTTTAAACTGTCCATATATAATTTTAAATAATTAACTTTTTTATAAATTGCTTCATTTAATCTTACATTGTATTGTTTAATATTTTGTTTTAATTCAATCATATTTGGTACAGCCATTTCAGCAGCTCCTGTTGGCGTTGGAGCACGAAGATCAGCAACAAAATCAGCTATTGTATAATCAATTTCGTGACCAACAGCACTAATAACAGGAATAGGACATGCAAATATAGTTCTAGCAAGTTCTTCATCATTAAAGGGATTTAAATCCTCAAATGATCCTCCTCCACGTCCAACAATCAAAACATCTAAATCATATTTTTCTGCTTGTTTAATTTTTTTTACAACATCCAAACTAGCTAATTCACCTTGAACTAAACAAGGAAAAAGATAAGTGTTGCAAATAGGATATCTTCTTTTGATCGTTGATAATATATCTTTAATTGCAGCTCCTGTTGATGCTGTAACAATACCTATTTTAGTTGGAAATTTAGGGATTTCTTTTTTATATTTTTGATCAAATAATCCTTCACTAGCTAATTTCTTTTTTAATTTTTCAAAAGCAATGTGCAAATTACCAATTCCATCTTCAATTAAATCATTAACATATATTTGATAATTACCTGTTGCCTCATATACACTTATACTTCCAGCTACCATTACTTTCATACCTTCAGTTGGCATAAAATTAAGTTTTTTAGTATAAGTACTAAACATTATAGCATTTATTTTACTGTTTTCATCTTTTATTGAAAAATAAAAATGGCCAGAACTATGAGCTTTAAAATTTGATATTTCTCCCTTTAAAAAAACTTGTTGCAGATTTTTATCACTATCAAATTTATATTTTAAATATCTAGTTAAAGCAGTTACCGTTAAATATTTATCTTCCATTTTATCTACCTACTTATTATGATATATTTTATCCATAACACCATTTATCATTTTACGAACACTATCATCACTATATATTTTAGCAAGTTCCACAGCTTCATTAATACATACAATATCAGGTGTTTTAGTATATACTAACTCATATATACCCATTTGTAATATTGCTTTATCAGTGTTTCCTAGACGATCAATTGACCAGCCATCTAAATACTTATTAGCAAGTTCATTTATTTCGTTTTGATAAGTTATAACACCATATACTACTTCTTTTACAAATTCGTTATCGATTTCTAAAACTTCTTTTAAAATATCATCAACGTTGTATTCAATTTTATTACTTTTATACATGTTTATTTGGTATAAAATAGTCATTATCTTTTTTCTAAGTTCGCTTCTTGAATTTTCCATTGTATCACCTTTTCTAATTTTATCATAAATTAAAAAAAAACTAAATAAAAAACAATAAACTTTTTTATTGTTTTTTTAAATAGAAATACTATTAATTATTTTTCCTTCAACATCATAAATGGTAAATTTACGATTATCATAGATAGTATAACTTGCTTTTTCTGTACCTCTTGGAAGTGATATCGAACCAGTGTTTATATATACAAATTTTCCTTGTTCATATATATATGGTCTATGTTCATGTCCATAAACTAAAATTCCTTTTAAATTTTTTAAATTCTGACAATTTCTTTCACTATATTTATCGCCATGTGTAATATAGATATTTAAACCATCTACATATAACAAACTTAAATCTCTTAAAAAAGTAAAACTTGATAATTTTATATCTAATTCTGTATCACAATTTCCTTTCATACAAATTAAGTCATCACCAAAACTTTTCAAAAAATCAAAAATATAGTCATTATCGGTATCTGGGTATCTATAATTATAATCGTGATAATATAAATCACCTAAAACAACTAACTTTTCACATTCAAACTTATCATATTTCTTTTTAATTAGTTTTAAATTAGTTTTAATTCCATGAATATCTGAAATAAACATTATTTTCATAATTATCCGTAAAAAAATGACACTATACGGTCATTAATTCTTGTTCCTTTTCTTTTTCTTTTTGATCAACTATTTTATTAAATTTATTGATAAGTTCTTGAACTTCATCTTGACCAACTTTAATTTCATCTTCTGGAATTTCTAATTTTTTAATATCACTATTTGCATCTTGGCGAATATTTCTTAAAGCAATTTTTGTTTCTTCTGCTACTTGTTTTGCTTGTTTTACATATTCACGTCTTGTTTCTTCTGTTAAAGCTGGAATATTTAAAATAATAGTTTCTCCGTTATTATTAGGTGTTAATCCGATATTTGCTTCAAAAATAGCTTTCTCGATATCATTGATTGTACTTTTATCGAATGGTTTAATACACAATTGTCTTGCTTCTGGAACAGAAATAACAGCAAGTTGAATTAATGGTGTATCAACGCCGTAGTAAGAAACTTGAATATTATCTAAAATGGCTGGATTAGCTCTTCCTGCTCTAATATTTAATAATCTTTTTTCTAAATTTTCAATTGAACTTGTCATACGAAGTTCTGTTTCACTTAAAATGTTGTCCATTTATATCCTCCTTAATTATATGTTAATTATAACATCAACTAATTTAGTTGTAAATCTATTTTCTTAATGTTTTTTTGTAATGTTATCTTCCTTTATAATATAAAGTGGTCTATCTTTTACTTCTAGGTATGTTTTAGATAGGTATTGTCCTATAATTCCAATACAAAATAATTGAATACCACTTACAAAGAAAACAATACATACGAGTGATGGCCATCCTGATACAGGATCTCCATATATTAATGTTTTAATGATTATAATCAAAATCATTAAAAAGGAAATAATACAAAATATCATTCCTATTAGTGCAGATATAACAAGTGGTACCGTTGAAAAAGCTGTTATTCCATCAATAGCATAAATAAAAAGATTCCAAAAAGACCATTTTGTTTTACCGGCAGCACGTTTTTTGTTTGGATATGAGAGCCATTTAGTATTAAAACCTACGAAACTAAATAAACCTTTTGAATAACGATTATATTCTTTAATTGATAGAATTGCGTCAACGACTTCTCTTTTCATAAAGCGATAATCTCTTGCTCCGTCAACCATTTCTGTTTTTGACATTTTGTTTATTATCTTATAAAATTTTCTTGCGAAGAAACTTCTGATTAAAGGTTCTCCTTTACGATTAGTTCTTCTTGTTGCAACCATATCATAATCTTCTTTAGTAACATATTCATACATTTTGGGTATTAATTCTGGTGGATCTTGCAAATCGGCATCCATAATAACGACATAATCGCCAGTTGTACTTTTTAATCCTGCATATATTGCCGCTTCTTTTCCAAAATTTCGAGAAAAAGAAACATATTTAACTCTTTTATCCTGTGATGCATAATTTTTTATGACATTGATGGTATTATCATTTGATCCATCATTAATAAATATAAATTCAAAGTTATTTTTATTCATCTTTTGGGCTATTTTTTTTATTTCTTCATAAAAATACGGTAATACTTCTTGTTCATTAAAACAAGGAACAACGATACTGATTAGTTTTTTCATAACTACACCTCTATATTTAGTATATATTTTAAGTATTTTGTTGTCAATAAAAGACAACTTTAAGTTGCCTTATAAAACAATGAAATTGATTTATAGTCAATTTCTGGTGTCTTTTTTATGTAATATTTTTTCTTTTTTTACGAAAGAATTAGTATCATAGTCATATTTGTAACTTTCATTATAAATATCTATAAGATATTTTTCATAATAATCTATTATTTCTTTTGGTATGTTATTGCCATAAAATTTTCTAAAATCTTGTAATGCTAATTCTGCAAAAAAGAATGGTCCGTGATAATCGTTTTTGGAAACAACGTTATTCAAGAATCTTTCACTATATTGCTCATTTAGTTTTTTTCTATTATCTTGTTCATAATCCATTTTAACCGAAAATTCATAATCAATAATAGCATTAAAAAACGCTTCATCAACTGTTTTACCATAATAATAAACATCTACTATATCTCTATCAGTATTAATATGGGATATATAACCTATGCCATCAAAAAAGCATATTCTGCCTTCAAGACTGTATTTAAAATCCATAAGACTCTCTTCTCCCATAACTTTTTTTAAAAAATCTGACATTTTAGCCATAAGTAATTTTGTTTTTTCTTCTTCTTCTGGTGTATGAATATGATTTCTATAATAATTTTCTTTTGATTTATCATTACAATAATAATAACTATCTATTTTAATTCCCATGATTCGCTTCCCCCTCTATATAAATTAGTAAATAGCATACATTATAAAAATATATTTGTCAAGCATTTTTAATTTAAACTCTTGTTTACTTAAAATTTCTTTATATATCTCTCGTTTCTTCTGTTATAATTCCGTCTATTCAACTTGATTATACAAAATGGTATCTTTTTTTCTTTTATTTTTGTGGCATATGTATTATACTCAATAAAAGACAACTTAAAGTTGTCTTATAAAAACATTTTCCATGGTTTAAGTAAAGTTTTATCTTTACTATATTCTTTATATATTGCAATAACTTTATCATTCTTGGTAAAGGCTACAATATCATGATTATAATTATTTTTAATAATACTTCCGTTTTTAATTTTAAAATATAAATCATCTGTCATTTCTATTTTATAAAATTTTTCTAAAATTTCTTCAATTGAATAAATTTTAAATTTATTATTTTCTATATCTTGAATTGTATTAGTACTTGTAATTTGAAAGTTTCCTTGTTTAGTTCTTTTTAAATTTTCCATAGTTCCTATAGTATTTAGATTTGTTGCTATATCTTCAATTAAACTTCTTATATAAGTTCCTTTTGAAACATGACATTTAATTTTAAATTTTGTTTTTTCTTTTTCATAGGTTATATCACTAATTAGTTTTAATTCTTTGATAGTAACTTTTCTTTTTGGGAGTTCTATTTCTTCATTATTTCTTGCATATTCATACAATTTTTTACCATTAATTTTGACAGCTGAATATATAGGCACTGTTTGATTATATGTACCTATCATTTGTTTTAAGCATTTTTCTATGTTTTCTTTTGAAATAATAGCTTTCTCTTCTTTTAAAATTTTACCTGTAATATCTTTAGTATCAGTTTTAATTCCAAGAATTACTTCTGCTTCATATTCCTTATCATAAGAAGTAATTACTTCTACTAATTTTGTTGCTTTTCCTATACATAAGACAAGAACACCTGTTGCTATAGGATCAAGTGTACCTGTATGTCCTATTTTTTTTGTTTTTAAAATTTTACTTACTTGGTTTACAACATCCCTACTTGTACAATTTTTCCCCTTATTGATTAAAACTATTCCATCCATTTTATTTTTCCAATCTTTTTTGTAAAACTTTTTCTTTTATTTTTGATATATCAATTTCATCTACAGTTTGAATAAAATCAAGATCATCTAAAGTCTGAATAGAATTGATATCATTAAAAGTTTTTTCTTTTTCATTTACTTCAATTGGTTTTATCAATTGTTGTTTTTCTTGTAATATCTTTTCAACTGCTTTTGTTGTTTCTTGTTTTTTTATTTGTTCTATTTCTGTTTCTATTTTTTTATTATCAACCGGCTTATTTTGAATCTTTTTTTCACGTGTTTTTGTATTAGATGTTTTTGTTTGAAATTTTTTTATTTTTTCGTTATTGCTTATAATTTTTTTTCTAATTCTTCTAACAGCATTATTATACTCTATCTTACACACACCCAACATTGATCCTAAAACAAATGATCCCATTAAAGTAAAGGTAAGAGAATTTTGAATATTTGGAAAGATTCTAAAGAAATTATCAACATTAAATATCTGACAAATCAGGTAAATAATAGAAATCGATAATATATATATTGGTCCAAAATAAGTATGTTTATATTTTTTTAATTTTTTTTGTAATACATTATTCTGTTGTTCTAATTGTTTGACAGTCATATTATCCCCCTAAAATAACTTTATTTAATTGCTTCTTTTCTTGATAGATTTAGACGTCCACGTTTATCAAATCCTAATGATTTAACTAAAATTTCATCACCAACTTTAACAATATCACTTGGTTTTTCTACTCTTTTAGTATCTAGTTGTGAAACGTGTACTAATCCTTCACATCCTGGCCATAGTTCAACAAAACATCCAAAATCTTCGACTTTTACAACACGTCCTTTATAAATAACGCCATCTTCTACTTCTCTTACTACTTCTTTAATCATTTCCATTGTTTTGTCGATTATATTTTGATCTGAATGATATATAATAACGCGTCCATCATCTTCTAAGTCAACTTTAACAGCGTTTACATCAGTAACAGCTTTAACGTTACTTGCTTCTAATATGATTTTTGTAATCATATCTCCACCTTTTCCAATAACATCTTTTATTTTGTTTGGATCAATATTAAATGTTACTGTTTTAGGTGCGTATTTACTTACTTCTTTTCTTGGTTCACTGATTTGGTTTGTAATAACTTCAAGAATTTGAGCACGAGCTTTTTTAGCTTGTTGTAAAGCTTCTTTTAAAATTTGTTTTGTAATTCCTTTTATTTTAATATCCATTTGTAGAGCACATATTCCGTCTTTAGTACCAGCTACTTTAAAGTCCATGTCTCCTAGATGGTCTTCCATTCCTTGAATATCAGTTAAAATAGTATAATCATCACCATTCGTAATAAGTCCCATAGCAATTCCTGCTACTGGTGCTTTAATTGGGACACCAGCTGCCATTAAAGCCATACATCCTGCACAAATACTAGCTTGTGATGATGAACCATTACTTTCTAATATTTCAGAAACAACTCTAATTGTATAGGGGAATTCCTCTTCAGATGGTATAACTTGCGCTAAAGCTCTTTCTCCTAAAGCTCCGTGTCCTATTTCTCTTCTTCCAGGTGCTCCATATCTTCCTGTTTCACCTACAGAAAATTGAGGAAAGTTATAATGTAACATAAATCTTTTTTCGGCTTCTAGAGATAATCCATCTAAAATTTGATGTTCTCCTAAAGCTCCTAGTGTAACTGTTGATAAACTTTGTGTTTGTCCACGGGTAAATAATGCCGATCCATGTGTTCTTGGCAAAATATCAATATCAGTTGATAATGGTCTTATTTCATCCATTGCTCTACCATCTGCACGTGTATGTTCGTTTACAACAATTTGTCTAAAAATTTCATATTCGATTTCTTCTAAAACTAATTTTACTTTTGTAATTAGTTCTTTTAATTCAATTTCTTTTAAATCTTCATTTTCTTCTTCATATTTATTTACAATATTTTCTTTTATTTTATCTATTGCTTCATATTTTTCCAATTTATCCTTTATTCTCATAGCTTCATTTAAAGGTGAACTTGCTAAGGTTTTAATTTCTTCTTTTAATTCCTCGGTAATATCTAATTTTTCATATTCCATTTTAGAAACGCCAACTTCAGCAATTATTTCTTCTTGGAAAGCAATTAATTCTTTTATAGCTTCATGTCCAAACATTAAAGCATCTAACATATCTTCTTCGCTTACTTCTTTTGCGCCTGCTTCAACCATATTTATAGCATCTTTAGTACCTGCTACTGTTAAATCTATATCAGAAAGTTCTATTTGTTCAGCTGTTGGATTTATAACAAATTCTCCATTTACTCTTCCTACTTTAACTCCTGCAATTGGTCCATCAAATGGTGTTTCTGAAATACATGTTGCTAGTGACGATCCAAACATCGCACACATTTCTGGTGAATTGTCTTGATCGACTGATAGTACAGTGTTTACAATTTGTACTTCATTTTTGAAATCACTTGGAAAAAGTGGTCTCATTGGACGGTCAATCATACGAGCTGCTAAAGTCGCTGAATCAGTAGGACGTCCTTCTCTTTTTATAAAACCACCTGGTATTTTACCAACTGAATATAGTTTTTCTTGATATAAAACCATAAGTGGGAAAAAGTCAGCTAAAACGTTTGCTTTTTTTGATACAACTGTTGTTGATAATACAACAGTGTCTCCATATCTGACAAGGACAGCTCCACTTGCTTGTTTTGCCATTTCTCCATGTTCTACAATTATTTTTCTTCCTCTAAAATCTAATTCAAATACTTTTTTCATTTGTTACCCTCTTTTCTAAATACTTTTTATATACAAAACAAAGACACTTAAAAATAAGTGCCTACATTTTATTATTTTCTTAATCCTAAACTTGAAATTAATTCTCTATAACGGTTAATATCTTTTTCTTTTAAGTATTTTTGCATACTACGTCTTTGACCAACTTTTTTAAGAAGTCCTCTTCTTGAATGATGATCATGTTTGTGTTCTTTTAAATGTTCTGTTAATTCATTAATTTCAGCTGTTAAAATTGCTATTTGTACTTCTGGAGAACCAGTATCTCCTTTACCTCTAGCATATTTTTTTACGATTTTTTCTTTTGCTTCTTTTGTTAAAGCCATTTTCATTCTCCTCTCTTAAAATTCGCTTATTCTGAGAAAAAAGTCGGAGACTTCTCAATTCCAAGAATAAGTAACAAATATAATATACACTATATTATATGTTTTTGCAAGTTTTATTTATTAATTTTTCCTATTTTATCAAATGGAAATAGACGAATATTAGTAGTTCCCTTAATTTGTTCTTTTTTTATTAATCCTATATATCTACTATCTAAGGAATTGTCTCTATTATCTCCAACTACAAAATAATATCCTTTAGGTATTTTATTATATCCAAGTTCAGTGATATTAAAGTTTTCTGTTGTTTCTTTAATAAATTTTTCCTCTACTTTTTTACCATTTATATAAAGCGTGTTGTTTTTATATCTAACTTGTTCTCCAGGAAGGCCTATAACCCTTTTAACTAAGCGTTCATTATTGTATTTTATTACAACGATATCAAATCTTTTATAATCTTTATCCAATTTATTTAGTACTAATATTTCACCATTATGTAAAGTATCAACCATTGAGTTTCCATCTACTCTAACTAAAGTTACTATAAAACTTCTAATTAAAACTATTACAATTATAATTATTACATATGGTAAATATTCTTTTATTTTTGCTTTTAAATCCATTTTTTCACCTTTTTCTTCCTGAATTCTTATTAATGAAATGCATTTTAGGTTTTATCTCATCATTTTTATTTTCAAAACTATTATTTAGTTGTTTTAATATTTTGGCTTTTTCCATACATTTTGGACAATATTTTGAATCATCAACAATTATATCACCACAACCAATACATGTTTTTATTCCATCCTGCATCTGTTCTAATCTCGAATCTTTAATGAATTCTTTTATTATTTTTACTGGAATACCGGTAGCTTCGTGAATAACATACATATTAGTTGGTTTATTATTTTTTAAATATTCTTTTATTTTTTTAAAAAGTTTTTGGTCACACTCTTTGCAAAGTCTGGCACCTCTAGTATAGCTAATTATTTTATTACAATATAGACAAGTACAAAATTCCATAATATCACCTTACATAAATTATATCATGAATCATTAAAAAAACAAGACTTATGCAGCCTTATTTTCTTCTGTAACTTTGTCTCTTCTTTCCTTGATTCGTGGTTTACTAACTAAAGTTCTTAAGTAATTTAATTTAGCTCTTCTTACTTTACCTTTTCTAACTACTGTAACGTTATCAATTTTTGGAGAATTAACTGGGAATGTTCTTTCAACACCAATTCCTGCAGAAATTTTTCTAACAGTGAATGTTTTAGAGATTCCACCACCAACTATTTTGATTACAATTCCTTCAAATGATTGGATTCTTTCTCTTTTTCCTTCAATAATTTTAACGTCAACTTTAACAGTATCTCCTACACGAAATTCAGGTAAATCAGTTCTGATTTGGTTTTTAGTTATTTTTTCAACTAAATTCACGATGTCACGTCCTTTCTCATAATTATAATCATAAAATTTCTTTCAGCGGATTACAACGTTCTAATTTTATCATATATTTTTAAGCTTGTAAAGTTTTATCTACTTTTTCCTTTTTCTTCATGAATAGGTTCATAATTATTCATCGTTTTATGAATTATTTTAGTTTTCAATTCTCTTTCTAGGAGAAGTATTTTTTTCATTAATAGTGAGATATATTTATCATCTAGATATTGTTGATATTTATTTTGAACCATTTCTTTATATCGTGTTAAGTCGTTTAGTGCTTGTCTTAGTGGTGCATCATCTGGATCTTCATCACTACTATCAATTATATTAATAATATAGTTTAAATAGTAATCAAGTTTTCTTTTTGTTTTCTTTTTTACTATTTTTTCAATAAATGAAGGTTTAACTACTAACATTGAATTTACTTCTACTCCAGGATATTCAACATTATTTTGAGGTGATACTTGAAATCCATTTAACTTATTATTCATTTTTACTGTTTCTTGATTATATTTTTCTTTATCAATTGTATAATGTTTAGCTTTCATTATTATCACCTTTTTCTAATAAATCAGGGCGTCTTTCTTTTGTTTTTTTAATGCTTTGTTCTAAACGCCATTTTCTTATATTTTCATGATGTCCGGATAAAAGAACATCTGGTACTTTCATGTTTTGAAATTCAACTGGTTTTGTATAAACTGGATAGTCTAGAAGATTATTATTAAATGAGTCATATAAGTGTGAATCAGTTTCAATTACGCCATCTACTAATCTAACAATGCTATCTACCATTATCATACTAGGAATTTCGCCACCTGTCAAAACATAATCTCCTACACTTATTTCTAAATCGACAAAAGAGCGAATTCTTTCATCAAAGCCTTCATAATGACCACACAAAATAATAATATGTTTTTGTTTTGAAAACTGATAAGCCATCTTTTGATTATATGTTTTTCCTTGTGGTGTCATCATAATAACAATTGAATCTTTTGTTTTGACATCTTCTATTGCATTATAAACAGGTTCTGGCATTAAAACCATTCCTTTTCCTCCACCAAATGCATAATCGTCTACTCTGTTATGTTTATCTGTTGTGTAATCTCTTATATCATGTATTTTTATATCAACAAGTTTTTTATCAACTGCTCTTTTTATGATTGATTCGTTAAAGACGTTTTCAAACATATTTGGAAATAGCGTTAGTATATCAATTTTCATTTATTAATCCTTCTATTTCTTTTATTATTATTTTATGCTTATCAATATCTACTTTTTCAATAAATTCAGGCAAGTTAGGAACCATATTTTTATCAGTTATAACTAAAATACTATATTTTGAATTTTTAATGATATCTGTTACTTTTCCTATTAATTTATCTTTTACAAAAACAGAAAGTCCTATTAAGTCTTCATCTAAATAGCCATCTATTTTTAAATCTTTTTTATTAATATAAACAGGCATGTTTTTATATTTTAAAACCTCATTTATGTTTGTAAATCCAACTAAGGTTATCATATCAAACATTTTATGTTTGCGATAAGTGTTTATTATTTGTTCTTCTTTGTTTTTTCCAATATATATTTTAAAGTTTTTCTTAAAAACGTTTTCTTTGTATTTAAAATCTGAAAGTATTCTTAATTCACCTTTAATTCCATGTGTATTAACGATATCACCTATATATATATATTCCATACAACACCTACTTATCTAATTCATATAAAATAATACTTGTTGCGACTCCTACATTTAATGATTCACAAGCTTCATTCATGTCTATATAAATAAATTCATCGCAAAGTTCTTCTACTTCTTCACTCATACCATTTCCTTCATTGCCCATTATTATAGCAAATTTTTCAGTTTTTTCAATATCTTTAATATTTTTTCCATGTGTTACTTTTGTACCTAAAATTTTATATTCTTGATTTGAAAGTTCTGGAATGAATTCTAAAAGGTTTCTATTTATTATGTTTATGTGAAATAGCATTCCTTGACTAGCTCTTATTACTTTAGGATTATACAAATCAACAGTATTATCACCAAGTACAATTGTATCGAAGTTAAAAGCAACAGCACTTCTTATAATTGTTCCTAAATTACCAGGATCTTGGATTTCATCTAATAGTAATATTCTATTTCCTAATTTTTTTTCTTCTTTTTTATTACATATTGCCATAACATTACTAGGAGATTCCAAATTACTAATATAATGAATTATATCGTTTGTTACATAATTTGTTTCAACATCTAAAGGAAATAAAGTATCTTGTTCTAATATTAATTCTTTAATATATCCTGTTTTATATGCTTCTAATACTAAATGTTCTGTTTCAATTAAAAAGGTATTTGTTTTATCTCGATATTTTTTTTGATGTAATTTCTTTATATCTTTTATTTTTTTATTATCAATTGAAGTATATAACATAGTTATCACCAATATATATTTTAGCAAAAAAAAACTTATAAGTCTATGTTCTTATAAGTTTTAACTTAATTAGTTTTTGTTAACAGTAATTACTGGTCTAACTTGATGTAGTAATGCAGGAAAACGTCCTACAACACCACCTGTTCTTGAATTATTTGTTAAATATATAAAACCATATACAGATGAAGAAAAACCCTTGTTTTTAGTTAATGTCCAATAATGATAATTAGCATACATATAATTTGTTGTACTAGCACAATATGGAAGTCCATCCGAAATACAAGTGTAATTTAAATCATCTGTTTCTTCTTTTGTTGGTATTCTTATCCAACTAGTAAGATTTTCCTCACCATCAGTGTAAGTCATTTGTGTTAATTCGGCTCCTTTTGTATATCCATATTGGGTCATTTTTTCATCAATCCAGTTTTCAATTGTAGGTTTTATAATACTTTTTTGATAATTATATGAATCTTCTACATTTACCGAACAATACGTGTTTGACAAATTGTTTTCATCACAAATTTTCATTCCCTCATTAGTTGCTGTCGCTATAACATCCTTGGGTTTATTTTTATTTAAATCGTCACTACTTAAATAACCATTCATAATAATTCTAACTGTTTCACCATTATCTTTCATTACCAACCATTTATATCCCAAATATTCTACTTTATCTCCTTGTGTATATTCTTTACTTGGTATTCCTATAAATAGACTATTTTTATCATAAAAATTCTTATAATCATCTTTGCATCCTATATCTTCATTATTAGATAAAAAATATTTATATTTTTTTCCAACTTTTTCAATTATGATTTTTAAATCTTGACTGATAGTATTTTTTGTAATAGGATCTTTCATATTAGAAGCATCAATGTATCCATCATCATTTAAAGTTTTTAAAGTAATTGTTTTACTTTTTCCTAATTCAGTTAAATGATCAGCACCATAAGAACGAGCTGCATTTAAAATGTTATCATATTGCGTTACACAGACTTTTGTTTTGTATTTATCAATTTGATCTGTAACAATCGGAACTGTTATTGATGTAATAATCCCAAGAATAACAATTACAGCAAGTAATTCTGCCAACGTAAAACCTTTTCTTTTTTTCATTTAAGTCACCTCTATACTAACAATATAATATCATACATCTTTTTTTTAATCAATAAAAAGCTACTCTATAAGTAGCTATTTCGAATTAATTATAACCGTTGCAGTATTTGAAAAATCTAAATTTGTAATAATTTTTTTCATTTTTTTAAAGTCTAATTCTTTAATATTATCATACATATCATTTATAACCCTATTATAATGTATAATGTCATTTGTAATTTTATTATTTAAACTATATATATTATCACTCATATATATACAAGCAGCTAAAATAGCTTTCTTTTTACGTTCAAAATCTTCTTTTTTTACATCAAAATTTTTGAATTCTTTTTTTATAATATCAACCAATTCTTTTGTTTTATTTGTTTCTGCATCAAAAACAACAAGTAAATGATTATCAATTTTAAGTAATGTGAAATCAATATCAGATGTTATTATTTTTTGTTCTTTTAATTTATCAGCTAGAATGGAAGTTGCTCCAAATTTTAAATCACCATAAAGTGAAAAATAATAATTTAGATTGATATCATCTTTTAAGGCTTCAATATTAAATTTATAAGATAATAATAATTTAGGAATAGTTACATTCATTTTTATTTCTTCAAATTCTTTATCAACTGTATCTGGTTCTTTATATTCTTTTGTTTTTATTTCAACCATCTTTTTTAATTCTTTTTGTTCTTGATTTTCTTTTATAACTTCAATTACCTCTTTTGGTTTTACATTACCAGTTACAACAACAATCATATTATTAGGATTATAAAAAGTATTATAACACTTATATAAATCTTCCTTTGTTATTTTTTTAATACTCTCGACACTACCACCTACAGAGTATTTGACAGGATTTTTAACAAAAGAATTTAAAATAACACGGTCGTATCCTTCTCTAAAAGGTTGATCCTTATACATTTTTATTTCTTGTTCAATAATACCTTTTTCTTTTTCAACATTTTCATCAGTAAAATATGGTTCTTGAACAAAATCTAATAAATAATTCATATTTTCTTTAAAATGATTAGGACCAGCAAATAAATAAGATGTTTTAAATCTATCAGTTGAAGCATTAGAATCACAACCATTAGCCGAAAAGAAAGTAAACGGATCTATACCATCTTTTTGTTCAAAAGCTTTGTGCTCTAAAAAGTGGGCAATTCCTTCGGGAACTTTAATAAAATCTTTTTCTCCTAGTGGTACAAATTCATTTGTTCTTGAACCAAATTTAGTTGTAAAAGTAGCATATATATTATTTATATTTTTTTTAGGAACAACATATACTTCAAGACCATTATCTAGTTTTTCAAAAAAGATATTTGTATCTAATTTAGTTAGTGGTATCTTCTTCATTCGTTATTCCTCCTTTTAATAAATAAATAGTATCAATCTCAATTTTACAAGCTAATTCAACAACCATTTTTTTTGTAACTTTTTTTATTTTTTTCATTTTATCTTCTATTAAATCTAAACCCAAATATTCTTTTGAAATATAATTGTTTATTATAGATTGTGGTGAATCCATCATTTCTTTACAACCATTTATATAAGTTGTTTTAGCTTTTTTAATGTCATCGGTTGTGAATTTTCCATCCTTCATATCTTGAAGACATTGTTTAATAAGGTTAATAGCTAATTTGCTTGATTTTGCTTCAATACCAGCGCTTACAACAATTAAACGGTCTAATAATAGAGAACTCGCTCCAATTGAATAACAAAGGGAATTTTTTTCTCTTACTTCCTTAAATAATTTTGATTCACTACCACCACCAAAAATAAAGTTAAAAATTTGAAGAACATATTGACTTTCAAAATCAGTTAATTTATCAAAACGAAGTGATATAGCTAAGTTACTTTGATTATAATCACCAACTTCTTCTACTTCATTTTCCTCTTTTGGTGGTAAATAATCAAGATAATGCTTTTCACTTACAGCTTCACGTTCAAAATTAGGGATAGCATTAGATATGATCGTTTTTATTTGTTCTTCGTCTACTTCACCTATTATAAATATATCAAGAATGTCGTTTTCAATAACTGATTTATAATAATCATATAAACTTTCAGGCGTAATTTCTTCTAAATCTTCCAAATTACCACGATAGTTATAAGAAATAATAGAATCTGGAGCTGTTTCTTGATATAGACGTTTTTTACTATATGTTTTAGGATTATCCTTAAAACTTTCTATTTCTTCTTTTAAAGCTTTTTTCATCAAATCAAAAGACTTTTGATTAAAGGCACCATTATCTACATTTGGATTAAAAATTAGTTCCTTTAAAAATGCTATTGAATTTTCTAACATATTTTCTTCTGTATATTTTTCATTTAACATATTAATCATAAATGATAAAATACTGTATTTCCCACTTCTTGTAACAGTTGAATTAATTCCTGTATTATATAAATCTTCTATTTTTATATTGAGTTCACGTTCTGTTTGATAATTTTTTGAAGAGTTAAGTAGAACATAGCTTAAAAGTCGTCTAATTGTTATTTCGTGTTCTTCAATTTTTCTTTTAAAATTTATTTTCATAAGAACAGTTTTAAATTTATCTGTTTTGATAATATGAATACGATAATTATTCATATGATATTTAGAATATTGCATTTCATCACCTCTTTTTTTATTATGGCTTTATATTTTATTTTATTCTAATTTTATCTAAATATAAAGAAGTTAATTCTTGTTTTTCTTTTTCACTCAAAAATGTATGTTTAATTGTTTCTAAATTGATTTTTATAATTTCATCTAAACTAAAATTTAAATACTTATTTAATAATTCATATTCTTTAGTTAAAGTAACATTAGAAACGGTTCTGTTATCTGTATTAATACTTACTTTACAACCTAAATCAAATAATTTTTTTATTGGATGGTTTTCATAATCTTTTACAGCATTGGTTTGTACATTACTAGTTGGACAAATTTCTAATAATATATTTTCAGTTATAATTTTTTTAATTGTTTTTTCATCTTCTATAGCTCGTATTCCATGACCTATTCTGCTTGCTTTAAAGGATATCGCATCATTTATACTAGAAGGTCCATCAGCTTCACCAGCATGAATAGTAAAAGGAATTTGCTCTTTACTTGCTTTTTTGAAAAGTTGTTCAAATGTTTTTGTTTTATAAAGGGCTTCTGCTCCCGCTAAATCAAGACCAACAACACCTTTATTTAAATACTTTTTAGCAAGTTCAACTATTTTTAAATTTTCTTCATATGAACTATCACGCATCATACATAAAATTAGGTTTGTTTTAACATCTTCATTTTTTAAACCTTGAGTTACAGCTTCTACTACTTCCTCTAAAGTTAAATTTTCTATATGTTTTATAGGTGCGAATCTTATTTCAGCATAAATAACATTTTCGTCTTTCAAATCACTAATTAGTTCATGAGTGATTCTTTTTAGATTTTCTTTTGTTTGCATTGCTTTTATTGGTAGTTCAAATTTAGTTAAATAGTCATTTAAATCTTCACATTTTTCTTTAGCAATCGTTTCTTCTTTTACTTTATTTATATCAATTTTTAGTATATCAGCAATTGTTTCTGGTCTTACAGAACCATCTAGGTGTAGATGAAGTTCTATTTTAGGAATGTCTTTAAAACTCATATTTTCACCTTCTACATTTTTAAACTTGCTTCAAGAGCTAATTCAATCATTTTAGTAAATGCATTTTGTCTTTCTTCAGCTGTTGTTTCTTCATTTGTTACAAAACTATTTGATATTGTAAGTAAACATGATGCTCTTTTATTTAATACTTTGGCATTATGAAACAATGCGAATGATTCCATTTCACATGCTATACATCCTGTTTCTTTAACGATACCTTTATAATTGTCTTCTTCTTTATAGAAAACATCACTTGAGTAAATATTTCCAATTGTTATTGGAATATTTTTTTCTTCAGCTGTTGTACTAATATATAAATTAGTTGCATATGATGCTTCAATTAATTTATCGTCACTATTATTTTGAACTTTAGCATAACTAGAATCTGAGTAACTAGCGTTTACTAAAACTACATCATATAAATTTAAATCTTTAGTATATGCTCCAGCTGTTCCTACTCTAATAATATTTTTTACATCATAAAATTTATATAATTCATATGAATATATTCCAATACTTGGCATTCCCATTCCAGATGCCATAATTGTAATTTTTTGATCTTTATAATATCCTGTGTATGCATAGATATTTCTAATAGTATTTACTAATTTATAATCTTTCAAATATGTTTCAGCTATAAATTTAGCTCGTAAAGGATCTCCGGGCATAATTACGGTTTGAGCTATTTCATCCTTTTTTGCTTCAATATGTGCTGTCATCTTATCACCTCTATTATTATTATAACATTTTAGTTACTTATATCCTATTTTTTCAAGAAAAAAAGAGAAACTTTACAGTTTCCCTTAGTTATTATTCATTTGTTTTGCTACTTCTTCAGCAAAATTTTCTTCTTTCTTTTCAATTCCTTCTCCAACTTCAATACGAATCATTTCTGTAATAGTTCCACCATTGTTTGCTACATAAGTTTTAACATTGATATCACTATCTTTAACAAATGGTTGTTCTTCTAAACAAATTTCTTTGTAATATTTATTAATTCTTCCTTCAACCATTTTTTCAGCTATTTCAGCAGGTTTTCCTTCATTAACAGCTTGTTCTTTTAAAACAACTCTTTCTTTTTCAATTTCTTCTGTTGGTACATCAGAGCGTTTTACATATTTAGGACGCATAGCTGCTGCATGCATTGAAACATCTTTAGCAACTTCACTACTTGCGTTGTCAACTACTGTAAGAACAGCAATTTTTCCACCCATATGAATATATTCTCCAAATGATTCAGAATCTTTTTTTTCGACTTTTTTAAATCTTCTTAAGCTTAATTTTTCACCAATTGTAGCTGTTTTACTTACAATTACATCATTTAGTGTTCCTTCTTCTGTTGGTAATTGTAATGCTTCTTCTACTGTCTTTGCATCTGAATTAATGATTGTTTTTAAAATAGTATTAACCAATCCTTTAAATTCCTCATTTTTAGCAACAAAGTCAGTTTCTGAATTAACTTCTACAACAACTGCTTTATTTCCTTCAATTAATACAGCTGCAAGTCCTTCAGCTGCAATACGATCTGCTTTTTTAGCAGCTTTAGAAATTCCTTTTTCTCTTAGCCAATCGATAGATGCTTCAATATTTCCATCATTAGCTTCTAAAGCTTTTTTACAATCAAGCATTCCTGCTCCTGATTTTTCTCTTAATTCTTTAACTAAACTAGCACTTATCATTTTTTATTCTCCTTTATTAAAATTTAAAGATGATTTTATAATCATCTTATTTATTTAAAGCTTCAATAAGCTCTGCTTTTTTCATTGTTGAATAACCTTTAATTTCTTTTTTCTTTGCCATTTCACGAAGTTCAGCAACAGTCGATTTTGTTAAATCAACAGCTTTTTCTTCTTTTTTTTCTTCTTTTTTTGCTTCTTTAACTTCTTTTTTAGCAACTACTTCTTTTTTAGGTTGTTCATTTACTTTATTAGGTTGTTCTCTGTTAAATCTATTGTTTTGATTTCTATCATTAAATCTTCTGTTAGGTCTTCTATCAAATCTTCTTCTATCTTCTTTTCTTTTTACTGTTTCTAAAGCTCTTTCCATTATATTTTCATCGCTTTTTCCATCTTCTTTGATATAGTTATTCATCTTACCACCATTTACTTCAACGATTGCATTTGCCATAACACCTGTAATTAATCTTACAGCACGAATAGCATCATCGTTTCCTGGAATAACATAATCAACCATATCTGGATCACAATTTGTATCAACAATTCCGAATACTGGAATGTTTAATTTTCTAGCTTCTCTAATTGCAATTTCTTCTTTTGATGGATCAACAATGTATAATGCTTGAGGTAATCTTCTCATATCACGAATACCACATAAAACTTTATTTAATTTTTCGTATTCTTTTTTAAGTTTTATAACTTCTTTTTTAGGTAATACTTCAAAAGTTCCATCTTTTTCCATTTTTTCGATTTCTTCTAATCTTCTAACTCTTCTTCTAATTGTTTTGAAGTTAGTTAATGTACCACCTAACCATCTTTCTGAAACATAATAAGAATTTGAACGAATTGCTTCTTCTTTGATAGCTTCACTTGCTTGTTTTCTTGTTCCAACAAATAAAACCTTACCACCATTTGCTGCAATATTTTTTAGTGCTGCATATGCTTCTTCGATTTTCTTTGCTGTTTTTTGTAAATCAATTATATAGATTTCATCTCTTGCTGTAAAAATATACTCTTTCATTTTAGGATTCCATCTTTTAGTTTGATGACCAAAGTGTACTCCTGATTCTAATAAATAACTCATTGACACAACTGCCATATTAAATTCCTCCTTTTGTTATTTCCTCCACCGTTTCAACTTCTTACACCACCAATCGGCACTAGGCATAAAAATCAACGATGTGTGTATTTGAAAAAGCCATATGTATTATAACATATAAACTTTATCTATTCAAGCAAAATATTACTTAAAATCAATATTAATATTTTTCTTTAATTTTGTTTTTATTCTTTGAAGAGCGTTATCAATAGCTTTAACATCTCTATCCAATACTTCAGAAATTTCTTTATAATTAAATCCATTGATTTTTAGTTCAAAAACTTGAATTTCAAAATCAGTTAAAATATGTGATGCTTTATTTAAAATATCTTTTTCTCTTTCGATGTTTAAAAGCATTGTTTCGGGATTACTTTTATCATCACTTAATAAATATTCACAAATATTATTTCCTTCTTCGTCTGTACTTTCAATTGAAAGTGAATCATTTAAAATTTTATGTTTCTGACGCCTAGCTGCAATAGCTGCACTTATCATTTTTCTTTCAATACACGTTTTAGCAAACGTATAAAAGCTTGCATCTTTATTATCTTTATATTGTTCTAAAGCCTTACTAAGTCCTAGCATTCCTTCTTGAACTAAATCATTTATTTCAACTCCACTATTTTTACAATAATTAATAATTTTACGGGCAAGATTGTTAATAAGGGGTTCATATTTTTTATAAATTATTTCTGTAGCTTCTTCATTTGCTTCATTAACATAATATAAAAGTTCATTATCATTGTATTCCTTATAATCCAAATAAATCCCTACTTTCTAGATTTAATTGCTTCATAAATTATAATTCCAGCTGATACAGAAGCGTTTAAACTATTAATTTTACCAATCATTGGAATAGTTGCGATAAAATCACAATTTTCTCTAATGACACGTGACATTCCATTTCCTTCATTTCCAATTATGATTGCTGTTTTACCTTTATAATCAATTTCATCATATGGTGTTCCCTTCATATCAGTCCCAACAATCCAAAATCCTTGTTTTTTTAGATATGAAATTGTTTGTGATAAGTTAGTAACTTGGGCAATTTTCATTCTTTCTAAAGCTCCTACACTAACTTTTGCGACTGTAGGATTAACTTCAACTGATCTATTTTTAGGTATTATTATACCATTTACGCCTGCTGCTTCACATGTTCTAATAATTGCTCCAAAATTGTGAGGATCTTCCAAATGATCCAAAATAACGATTAAGGAATTATCATCATTAATAAATGTATCAATATCAGCATATTTATAATTAGCAACAGATACAATTATACCTTGATGAAGTCCTTTGACAAGTTTATCTAATTGATTTTTTTCAAGGTAATTTATATTAATATTCCTTTTTTTTAATTCCAATATTAAATTTTTATCACTAAAGTTTTTATAAACATACGCTTTTTGTATCGTTTTATTATTTTCGATTAGTTCTTTAACTACGTTTTTTCCATATAAATACAATTTAATCACCTACAATATATTTCATTATTTCTTCTATTCTATTTCTTTTTTTATTTAAATACAAATATCCAATTAGAGCTTCTAGACCTGTAGAATTTTTATAAGTTATTATATTTGTTCCTTTAGGAGCTTTATGACTTTTATGATTTCTTGCTCTTTTTATCATTGCTATTTCTTCTTCGTTTAAAAAATTGTTTTCAATTATCTTTTTCAAAAATTCGCTTTGACTTTTTGCGCTTACATATTTTATTGCTTCTTCTTGTAGTTCTTTAACTTTAACAATGTTTTTATTTAGCAAGTATTCTCTTATATATATTTCATAAATTGCATCACCTAAATATGCAAGAGCAAGTACATTAATGTTTTGTGTTTGCATTTTTATTTAGTTTTTCTAAATTTATACAAATTATGTTTTGAATAAACTATTTCTTTATTTTCTTTTTTTAAACTTGAACAAATATTAGTGTTTGGACGAGTTATTTCTTTTTTCATTTCTTGATATATTCTTTTTTTGATCTTATGATTCATATTCTTCTCTCCTATCAAATGTTATATTTTTTATCAAGCCGTCTTTTATATCATTTATGATAATTGTATATACTTTTTCGTCATCAACGATTCCGCCACGCATAAGACATCCTCTTTTGCGTCCTATTATTTCAAGTGCTTCATAAAAATCATCATCTACGTAATCCAAATCATATCTTTCTTTCAAAATGTTTGGATATTTTTCTTCTAAGGTCTTTAGGATATAAAATGCTACTTCATTAGTTGGTATTACTTCTTCTTTAATTGCTGTTAGACTTGCTAAATTAAACGCTACTTTTTGGTCATCAAATTTTGGCCACAAAATACCTGGGGTATCTAATAATTCTAGATTATTATTAATTCTAATCCAATCTAGATTTTTAGTTACACCTGGTCTATTTCCAACATTTACGGCTTTTTTGCCAACTAATCTATTTATTAGGGTTGATTTACCAACGTTTGGAATTCCAACTATTAAAGCTCTTGTTCTTCTTTTTTTAAGGCCCTTTTCTTCTCTTTTTTGATTTATTTCTTTCATCATTTCATCGGTTGCAGAAATTATTTTTTTTGTCTCATTTTTGTTTATTAAATCAACTGTTATTACTTTGTATCCTTTTTCTTCATAATATTTTATCCATTTATTTGTTTCTTCTTTATCACATAAATCATATTTAGTCATAATAAGTAATCTTGGTTTATCTTTTATATAATTATCTATGTCAACTATTTTTGAAGAATATGGTATCCTTGAATCTATTATTTCATAAACTATATCTATTAAATTAATCTTTTCATTTATAAGTCTTTTGGTTTTAGCCATATGTCCTGGATACCAATTTATATTGGTTTTATTATCGTTCATTTTTTTCACTTCCTTTTTTATAGATTGTAATAATTAACTTCTATTTCTTATAAATTCGTTAAATATTACACTACTAATTTTTCTTCCTTGACTATAAGCGTATTCATCATTTAAATAATTTTTATCCTTAAAATTCTTAATAAAAATAGTTAAAACATAATTTCCATATATTGTTGAAACTATTCCACCATCATTTCTAATTGCTTCATACTTACCACTTTTCGTAGCATAATAATTTATAATTGGATTTTCAACTTCACTATAAACTTTATCTATTCCGTCTCCAACCATTTCAGTATATTTTTGATTTCTTATTATATCAATAATTTCCTTTGTCATTTTTTCATTAAATAGTTCATTATTATTTAATTTTTTCCATACCAAATAATAATCAAATGCAGTGGTTTCAGAAAAAACTTCATTTTCAACCGATTTAAATTTACTATATAACTTAGTATCATTACATCCAATAGTTGTAATAGTTCTATTTATATTATCTATACCTAAAAAGTCAATCAAAATATTTGTTGCAACATTATCACTTATAATCATCATTAAAGTTGCAATATCAATAACTGGTAATTCTATTCCTTTTGTTAAATATCTCATTACTCCGCTTCCGTTTACATAATGTTCATCTTTATATATTAGTTTTTGTTCTTTTTTTATGCTACCATTATTAATCTGATTAAACAATTCAATAAGAATAAATATCTTTATGCAACTTGCTGCATTATACTTTTCCTTTTCATTAATTTTTATTTTAGTACCCTTAAAATCATCATAATAAACAGCTACTTTTCCATCAAAATTGATTATAATATCTTTTATTACATTTTCTATATTCATATCTCATTACCTCCTATAATAAATTTCATCAATATATTATTTCCATTTATAAAACGTTCATCATTTAAAGCAAAACCTTTAGTCATATATTCTTTTAATATTTTTGTTACCCATATTCTAAATTCTGTTGCTTTTTTAGAATTAACTCTGTATCCTACAGCTATTATGGCATCTAAATTATACACTTCTGTATTGTAATTTTTACCATCATCCGCAGTTATTTCCATTTTGGAAATAACTGAATTTCTATCTAACTCATTATCTTCAAATATATTTTTTAAATGTTTAGAAATTGCTGGTATACCAACATTAAAAACTTTTGACATTCTTTTTTGTGATAACCATAAAGTTTCATCTTTATAAATAGCATCTACTATAATATTACCTTCACTATTTTTATATATAATTAATTTACTATCTTCCATCAATACTCTCCTTTAGTTTTTCATAACTTCCCAAATCCTAATTAATATCGATTTTTCTAACCACATATTATTTTCAATTTTTCCATAATTTCCATGCCTTTCATGTTTTAAAATAAAACTTACTCATGAACAATTATAACATATTATTTATTTTTAAGATACCTAAGTGTGTTTTATATTCACTTTTAAATTTCGAATTAATATTAATTAAAGAATTAATTTTATTTTTTAATAGTTCTTCTTTTTCTATATTTAATTGATTAATTTATAACATGTATTTTTCTTTAAAATCTTTATAATCGGATTGTGAAATATAATTTCATTCATAATCTTTTAAAAGTTCTCGAATTAAGTTTTTATATTTTCTCAATTGTACTTCTATTTCACTTAATTTAATTTTTCTTACTTCTTTATTCAGCCTTAAAAAACAATACTGTATCATCAATTTTAGAATCAACATCATCTGAATTTATTTCATCTAATGTTATATTCTCGATTTTATCTAATTTATCCTTTAATTCACTTATAATTGATTTTAAAATTGTAATATGCTAATATATACCGATAAGAGGTGATTTTAATGAAATATGATGGATACTATTTAGTAGAAGTATTAATGCCAGAAACATATTCTTTAACAGTGAAAGCTGGGTGGACCAATTACCACCTATGTACTAGAAATGGAAATAATTTTTACGATGTTGGTACTAATAATTCTTATTGTAAAAACTCTGGATTTGGACAACCAGAAGTAATAAGTTGTATGCCGCTATCTGAATTTTACAATAGATTAGGATTAAAAAGGAGATTTGTTAAACGACGTTCTGAACGCAGTGAAGCATATAAACTAGTAAAAGAACATAAAAAAGTATTAAAAAATAAATAATAAACTTATTATTAAATAAAATGTAAAAAACCTCTTGTATCTCAGAGGTTTCTTTATATTGTAAAGGGTATATTTTTATAATTCATCATATTCAGCTTATGCTTCTAAAATGGAAGCTTAGTTTCATCTATTCCATCTCCTACATATATTTTACTTTTTACATATAATATATATTTTATCTTCAAAGCGTTGCTTTTCATTTAAAATCTTTTTTTCAGCTTTTATTATTTTAAAATTATATTTGGTTAGTAGTTGTTTAATAAACTCAATATCATATAATTTTTCTAATACATCATACTCAAATACTAAATTTTCGTTTTGTATTACCTTTACATTCGTATTGACTAAAGATTCTTTCTCTGTAATATAATATTGTACTTTAATATCATTATCTCTATTGCTAATTATATTTTTGTTTAAAGGCAAATATTTTTTATCAAAAATATCAAAGATAATATAACCATCTTCATTTAACATAGTATAGGCATTTTTCAAAAGTAATTTAAGCTCACTTTCTTTTAAAATATGATTAACTACATCGCAAGTTAATGTAATTAAATCATATTTTTCTTCTGAGGAATATTTAGTTATATCTGATACAAAAAAATTTATATTGCTATTTTTTGTTTTACATAACTCTATCATATCATTTGATATATCTATTCCTGTTGTTTTAATTCCTTTATTATATAGAAAATCACATAATGTTCCTACACCACATCCTAAATCTAAGTGTTTTTTTATTATTTTATTATTGATTTCAAAATATTTTAATATAGCATTTCCCATAGTTATACTAAAATAATCCCACCCATACTCATTATATATATTACAAAAATCTTTACTATACATTTATATCACCTTTCTTATTAATTTTTAAACAAAATATAATAAATGATGTTTTTAAATCTGAATATAATTCTTTCTTTTACTCTATCTCGTTTTTTTTGATTCAAATAATTACAACTATGTTTCATTTTCTATTATCCATATTATATCTTCTATTGACTTATCAATATTAAATATTCCATTACCAACTGGATAATAAACAGGATAAACTTTGTATGTGTTTTGATTGATTTCTATTTCATGATATTTTTTTCTGTTTTCAGATACTGCTATTTTTTTATTTAAAATAATAGAACTAACTTGATTCCCGAAAGTTATAATTATTTTTGGCCTTATTATATCAATTTCTTTAAATAATAAATCCAAATACTTTTTTAAGACTTCATCAGGCAATGGTCTTGCATCTATTTGTGTACATTTCCCTAAGTTAGTAATAAATAATTTTTTATTAGTTATTTCCTCATAAACATAATCACAAAATTCATAATCCCAGTCTTTTGTTTTTTTTTCTTGAATTTTATTAAACACATCTTCACTTATTAAATTAACCTTATAAAATAATTTCCATATATTTTTAGTACCTAGCCAAGGTGACTTTCTTCCCTCCCAAGACTTATCACTTGCAATGTTTCTACCAGTAGGATTCATAAAAACAAAACAAATATCTGGGTTATCTTCGCATCCACCATTATATATAGAATCTAGGTTTTTAGCTCCATATTTAATTTGCAACTTATCATAATCTTTTTTTAAATCTTCTACTTTCAAAGTATTCACCTTCTACTATTGGATTTAATATATTTTATTTTTTAATTTCAGTTGTTTTTTCTTCGGCAAAAATAATTTTATTTGCACAATTTATATAAATTATCAAATATGATATTGATACTAAAAAGCCAGCACAAACATCGCTTGTATAATGAACTCCTAAATAAATTCTACTAATACCAATCATTATTATTAATAAAGATAATAAACTAATCAAAACTATCTTCAAACTCTTATTTTTAATATTTTTATAAATCAAATAAATTAGAAATCCATAAAATGCCATACTTATCATTGAATGTCCTGATGGAAAACTATAACCTGTTTCATCAATGATTCTAAATTCTGTTGGTCTCGGTCTTTGAAGAATAAATTTGAAAATTTGATTTAATATAGTAATTATAACTAAATTTGTTCCTATTAAAATTCCTATTTTTTTGTTTTTAATAAAAGCAAATAAAACAATAGTTAATAATATTAAACAAGTAGCACTTCCACACCATGTTATCATTTTTACAAACCCAGTAATAGAATCATGAATTAAGTATGTTGATACAAATTTATAACCAATAACGTCCCCATTCATTATATCGTGATTAAAAACATCCTCTGCTAACGCAAAAAACAAAAGCAAACAAATGAAAAAAATAATCCATTTATAGTTATTAATAATTAATTTTTTTAGCATTCATGTCACAATCCTTTATCTTTCATCCTACAAGTATTATATCATGTATAGTAAATATTAGTAAAAATTAAAACATTATTTTTATAACGTCCATTATTTATTTATTAATTTTAGTAATTTTTCTTGTTGTTTTTTATAATCATCTAACAAATAATGAAATTTTTTATTTTGAGCTAGTAAATCACTTTTTTTTAATTGAAATAATTTAATTATTTCATCTTTATTAAAAGTATTAAGTAATTTTAACAAATCTTCTTCTTTTAATTTTTCGATATTTAAATCATGATACAATATTAATTTTGAGATTGTATTTTTAATTTCTTCGTTTAAATCATATTTTGAAATAAAATTTAAAAATATTTCATTAGATTTATTCCAATGATCATAAAAATGACCTATTCCATTTTCATCTTCAGTATAAACGAATGGCTTTCCAATATCGTGAAATAAAGCAGCCATTCTCAGTGCAAGACTATTAGGAACGCCATCTACAACGTGTAGAATGTGATCATACACATCATAAATGTGCCAAATGTTATTCTGGTTAAAGTTTTTACACGCTGACAATTCTGGTATCATTTCAAAAATTTGTTTTTCATTGAACTTGATATTTTTACTAGGTTTATCACTTAGTAAAATGTTTATTAAAAAATCTAATTTCACTTTAATCCTCCATTTACATTAATTATTAAATATGTTAGATTATAACATAAATATCATAAAAATGGTAGCATAAACTACCATTTTACAATTACGATAATCTTACAATATTTATAAAAGCATTTGTTCCATCAGCAGTAGATACTGTGGCATTTACGTTTGAACTCAAGCTTAATCCTATTTCATCATTTGCGGATAAAGATACGATTATACTTCCGTTTAATATATCATCAGTATTTGCTTGCACTTCTTTAATAATTGTTGAACTACTTATTGGATTAGAATTTTGAGAAACAGACAAAGTAAGTGTTGCTTCTACATTAGGTGATCCATTAAAAAAGTAATCAATTTTATAAACACCATTTGCAGTGATTGTTAAAGTATTAGCATTTGTTCCAGTTATTCCGGATAAAGGTGCGGTTGTTGTTAATGGAACAGGACTATCTGTATCTGCTGTCAAACTTATTGTATCTGTAGTGGTATCATATTTACTACCATAAGATAAAGCTGATTCTCCACTTGGACCAGTAGGACCAGTTGGACCTGTTGGACCAATTTCTCCTTGTGCACCTGCAGCTCCTTGAATTCCTTGTGGTCCTGTTGGACCAGTTGGACCTGTTGGACCAATTTCTCCTTGTGCACCTGTCGCACCTGCTGGAATAGTAAAATTCAAAATTGCATTTTCATTTGTTCCAACATTAGTAACAGATGCATTTGTTCCAGGATTTCCAGTTGTTGTTGTTCCTATTGTTATTGTAGCTGGACCTTGTGGTCCTGTTGGACCGGTTGGACCGGTTGGACCAAATACACCTATTTTCTCTTTACAACGTTTTCCTTCTTCTAAAATCTTCTCAATTTTATTAGAATATTCACAACCCATTTTTAACTCCCCTTTCTATATTATCTTATGATTAATAAAGAAATTGGAATATTGTTATTGACTATTAAAACCATTTTTATATTGATACATTATCTAAATTATTTTTTGAAAAACCGTTGTATCTAATTTTTTATAATCATTTTTAAGATAACAAGCATGTGCTTTTTTTCGAAAATTACTAGATTTAAATTGAATACAATATATGTCTTTATCTTTAGCATACTGTTCTAATTTTTTAAGCATTCTTGATGCTATTCCATATCCTTGATATTCATCCTTTACGCACACATAATTTAACCAATAAAATATTTTATCTTCGTTTGCATCATATTTTTCTTCAATTAATATATGTCCTATTATTTCATTATTCATAATAGCAATAATTGATTTATCTAATCCCTTTCTCGTAATCTTTTCATATCCGTTATTCATATCTTTTATATTAAAAAAATTACTTATTAATTTTGTTGTTTCTTTAATATCACATTTTTTTAAAAATCTTACTTCTAACTCCATTACTACTGCTTCCTCACAATCAAGAATACATTATCATATTTTACATAAAGTGTAAATGATATTTGACTATTTTGTTTTATAATGTTAAAATAACAAACAATCAATGGGAGTGATTATATGTTTAAAATAGGTGAAATTGTTTATCATGATACTTTACATTTTAAAGATGGTAAAAAAGATAACAAGAAAAATCGACCTTGTATTGTTATATATAATAACCCTGCCCAAAAATACGTTATAACTATTCCAATCACATCAACTACAGAATCATTCAATAAAAATAATAAAAATTACTCATTTATTCCTCATGTTATATACAGCGAAAGAAAATTAAATTTTGTTAAAATTAATAATATCCTTAAAAATAGTTATGATAATACTCATACTACGAGTATGATTATTGATAAGGAAACTTTAGTATTAATATTAAACAAAGCCTTAAAACTTAAAAGTAATTCAAAATTTCGTGATTTATTTATTGATATTATTGAAAATATCAAATTTGAAGAAAAAGAGCAAAAAAGAATTAAAAAATTAGAAAAATCAAATAAAATAAAACAAGCAAAAAGAAATGTTAATCATTAAACATTTCTTTTTTTATCCCATAAAAGTTTTTAAAATTCTTTCTAATTCCGTTTTTATAATTGGTTTTGAAATATAATCATCAAAACCTTCCTTCAAATAGTTTTCACGGGCACCAGCAACAGCATTAGCAGTAAGTACAACAATTGGTCTATCATATCCATTTTCATGTAATTTTTTCTGTGTTTCTGTACCTGACATCTCAGGCATCATATCATCCATAAAAATCAAATCATATATATTACCGTCTTCTATTTTTTTTAAACATTCAAAACCACTTTCAACCGTTTCTATTTGTGGATTATATTTTTGAATTAATCTTTCTGCAACCTTAAGGTTTAATTTATTATCATCTACAATTAGTATTTTTTTATCACTTAAGTCCAAAACAACTTCATTTTCTTCCATCTAATCACCTTCTTAATTATAGACTATTAGGACATGATTGTCTATTTTTTTATGTCAACAAATGTAAATATTTGACATTTTTTAAAAATTAAGCATTAACCATTCTGGTTTTATAATCATAAGAAGTCCGATAAGCAACATAATTATTCCACCAATAAGATGAGAATACTTACTATATTTATTTGAAATTCCTGTTATTTTTAAAGTGAACATTGCAATCACAAATACAATTATATCATCCATTAAAAAGAAGAAGATATAGATAAGAATATAAATCATATAAGATAATTTACTTAAATTATTAAGAGCTAAAATTTGAGTAAATAATAATGGCAATCCAGCTGAACATGCAAGTTCAATAAAATTAACTGATACTGCTAGTGTCATAACACCTAGTAGTCCTAAAATTAAACTTTTTTCAAGCGTAAATTTCTTAATTTTTTCGATTATATTTTTTCGTTTTTTACTATCTACTACTTCACAACCAGTGTCTTTTTTTAAACTTTTATAAAAACTTTTCAAATTTATAAAAGCTGCAATTATAGCAATAATAGCAATAGTAATTCTTAACCAAATAACCGTATTCATTTTTATGGCTACATTTAGCCAAGCTACCATAAACAATAAATATATAAACGCTGATGTAAATAGGAATGTTAGTCCTAAAATCCACATTTTTTTGCGATCTTTTGTTCCTAGTAACATGCTTATTAAGAAAACTAACACCCACATAGCACATGGATTAAAACCATCAACAAGTCCAATAACAGCTGCCATAATTGGTAATGAAACCTTCTTTACATCAACTTTTCCTAAGATAGGTAAATCCTTAATACTATCCTCTTTATCTTTTTTTGGTTCTTTTACTTCTTTTTTGATAGTTGTTTCATTAGCTGTTTTACCAGCTAAAACGTTCCCTACTACATCTTCACAATCTTCTTTTAAGCACTTCTCAATATTATTTTTTATCATCAATTTAGTATTATCGTTAAATCCAACTGTATATTTATCTCCGATAATTGTAAGTGGAACATAGTTAGTTGAAGAGTTTAATTCTTTCTTTACCTTTGCCATCAATTCCTGATTATCAGTATCATACCATACTTCGTATAAATGAATATTTACATCATCATATTCCTTTTCAATTTCTTTTAAATATTCTCTTTCCTTTGCACAATGTGGACAACCATCACCATGAAATAAATATAAGTTTACTTCTTTTGCACTTACTAATGTTGGAATTAATAATAATAAAAGTAATACTATTTTCTTTTTTAACATACTTTAACCTCGCAAACTATCAATTGTCTCTATAATCTCTTTTTTACTTTTTTCTCCTATAATTCGACCTATTTCGACATTTTTATCATTTAAAATGATAATTACAGGAATTATTTTACCTATTTGGTATTTTTTTATTTCTTCTTCATCCGAATCGTAATCTAATTCCTCAAAAGTAAAGGAAGGATATTTTTCTTTTAATTCTTCCCAAATATGATATGTTATGATACAACTAGAACACCAAATTGCACTTATTCTAAGTAATTTCAAATTTTCACCTACTTTAATTTTAAATGATTATAACATTCATCAAAAGCCTTTAAAAAGGCATCTACTTCTTCTTTTGTTGTTAATCCTGAAAGACTAATACGTAAACTATGTTCTGCTTTATCTTCATCTTTTGTTAGCTCTAAAACAGCTCTACTAATTGTACTAGTTGAACATGCACTCTGAGTTGATATAAAAATATCATATTCTTCTAGAGCGTGTAAAAATGTTTCTGGTTTAGCAAACATAACACTTATATTTAAAACGTGTGGCAAACAATACTCGTTGCTATTAATTGTTACTTGTTTATACATACTAAGTTTTTCAATTAATTTTGATTTTAAATATTTAACGTGTTCATAATTATCTCTGATACTTAAATCAGCAAGTCTTAATGCTTTAGCCATTGATGCTATAAGTGGTAAAGCTGGGGTACCACTACGAAATTTAGTTGTACTTTTTCCGCCATGGATAAGTGGTTCTAGATTAATGCCATCTTTTTTAATAAGGCAACCTACTCCCTTTATACCATAAAATTTGTGAGCTGAAAAACTAACTAGATCAACTTTTTTTAAATTCATACGTACTTTTCCTACACTTTGAGTAGCATCTACGTGAAAAAAGCATTTTTTATCTTGTAACATTTCAGCTATTCTTTCAACTGGTTGAACTAGTCCTGTTTCACTATTAACAGAAGCTATAGTTACAAGTATTACATCATCATCTATTAAACTTTCTAAATGGTTAATATCAACTACTCCATGTTCATTTGTTTTAACAAACTCTACTTCAAAGCCTAACTTTTGTAAATAACCTATTGGTCCATATATAGATGAATGTTCTAAATTAGTTGTAATTATTTTTTTACCACGATTTAAATATTTTAAAGCTATTCCTTTAATTGCTAAATTGTTTGACTCTGAAGAACCACTTGTATAAATTATTTCATTTGGTTCTACTCCCATAATATTTGCAATTTGTTTAGTTGCACTTTCTTCTAATTGTTTTGACTTCACACCCAATTTATGTAAAGAATTTGGATTTCCAATAAATTCACGACAAACTTTATTAAAGCTATCTAATACTTCTTCATTTACAGGTGTTGTAGCCGAATAATCTAAATATATCATATTATCACCTAGATAATTATATCATTTTTGATATTATTTGACAAATATAAAAGTAAGTGTTAAAATATCAAACTTGTATAAAGGAAAGGGGCATGTTTATGACTAAAAATTTATATCTTTGTGATAAAGAAACAATATATACTTATGAAATTAATTTTGATGAAAATGTATTAAAAGAACAAATAAATAATTTATTAAACTTAAATCTTGAATCCTATTATATAAATAATGATACAGTTCATTCTACTTATAACAGATATACTAATATTCAAAGTTCTTATGATTTAATTGTTTATTTGAAGAAAACATTTTTAGAAAGTGAAATAATAGATTTATCAGAAATAAAGAATTTAATTGTATCAAATAATTCACGTATGCGTACACCACAAACTATAAGTGCTATCGCTAGAATACTTGAAAATATTGATTATAAATTAATTAAAAAAGAAGATATTACAAGACTTAAAATTTCAATTAAATCAACATATCTTAATAAATTAATTAGTTATATTGATAATGATAGTAATATCATAGATGTTGCTACAAAAAATAAATCAGTTTATAACAATTTAAGAATTGATTTACCTAAAGAAATTGAAAATGAAAAAACTAAAGCTATTACTAAGTAATAGTTTTTTTCTTATTTTAATATACTTTATTGGTGATTATATGTATAAGTTTATTGCTCATCGTGGTAATGATGATGATTTAGCTGAAAATTCTAAAGAAGCAATTTTAAATTCTTTATCAAAACCATATATTGATGGAGTTGAATTTGATATTAGAATTACAAAAGATAATAAATTTGTAATAAATCACAATGCTACTATTAATTTAAATAGTAATAAAATCGGTACGATTAAAAATATGACTTTAAAACAATTGAAAGAAGTTAAATTTAAAAATCATAATAAAGTATATAGGATTGCTACTTTAAACGAAGTATTAAAACAAATAAAAAATGATAAAATTATTATCATTGAAATAAAAGAAGAAAAAAATTATAATACTTATCAAAAGAAAAAATTATTAAAATTATTAAAAAAATATAGTTATTTAAATATCTATCTAACTAGTTTTAATTATGATTTAATTAATGATTTAAAAAAGGACTATTCAAATTGTGGTCTACTTGTTGGAAAAGTTTTAAATAGAAATAAAGATATATCTGTTTTCCCTTTTTTATTAATTCCACTTGATTTTTATGAAAAATATGAAGGAATACAGCAATTATTTATTTGGACGATTGATTCTCCTAAAAAACTAAAAGAAATATCTAATGATTGCTATATAATAACTGATAAGGCTTTTTTACTTTTTAATTCTCATTATAACCACCATTAACTGTGGTTGCAACTTCTGATATAATCATAGAATTTTTATCTTTTCTCTTTAACATTTTAACCACTTTATACATTTCTTTTCTTTTAATCATTATAAATAAAACGTTTTTATCACTATCCTTACCCTTTCCTTCTACACAAGTTAGGGCATATCCTCTCTTTCTAATGTAATCAATCATTCCATTATTTTTATCAGTAATACATGTTAACATATTTGATCCTAAGGCAAGTTTTTCTTCAATGATACTGCCTAAGTAAGATCCAACTAATGATCCTAAGCAAAAAAATACAATTTTTAATGGATCCTTATTAACATTAACTACCACCAATCCTGTTGACAGGACCCAAACTAAAGCTATAATTAATTGAAGAATTGCTCCAAGTATTTTTTTTCCATTCGAAACGACGATTAGTCTTAAAGTTCCAATAGCATTTTCAATAATTTTTGAAACAAAAATAAATATATATGTAAAAATTGCCATATTATCACACTCATTTATATTGTGACTATATTTTTTTATCTTATACTTTAAATTTTATGATATACTAATTATTGAAAGGGTGATAGAATGAATTGTATTTTTTGTGAAATTGCTAATAAAAAAATTCCTTCAAAGGTAATATATGAAGATGATGTTGTTATTTCGTATTTAGACATAAATCCAGATAGTAATGGTCATACTTTAATAATTCCTAAAAAACATTATACTGATTTAGTTGATATTGATGATGCTACATTATCACATATTATGAGTGTTACTCGTAATTTAAAAAAATTACTGGAGGATAAATTAAAGATTGATGGTTTAACTTTAATTCAAAATAATGGTGATGTTCAAGAAGTTAAACATTATCATTTACATTTAAAACCTTATTATAAAGAAAAACAAGAAATATTACCAATTGATGATATATATAACAAAATAAAAATGTCTTAAGACATTTTTTTGTTTTTAAAAAGTAGAAAATTGTCTACTTTTTAACTTTACTAACTATGTAAATATGTAACTCCTAAATTAGCATATTTTATTGTATAACTATTATCACACCAATATGATTGGTTAATTACATCACCTTTTTGAAATTTTGCAATAAATGATACATTAGATCCAGGTCCAGCATTTGATGCATAGTTAAAACTTTGCATTGAAAAAACAAAGCTATTTTTTGTAATTCCAATATTTAGCCATCCTGTTCCATTCAAATAGGCATATGTCGATACCGAATAATAACCGGTTTTATTTATAACAACTCCACCGTTTGAATATGTAAATATATCATCACTATCTGATGTTTTAGAACTTTGAGTCAATCCTTCAAAATTATTATTTGATGAGTTACAAGATAAAGCAGTACTTCCACTAAAACTCAAAGTAATAGTAGCACCTTTCTTTTTTTCGGCATCCAATTCTGCTTTCAAATTATTTATTTCTGTTTCTAATGCGGAGGTATCTGTACTAGAGGTAGCATTAAGAACTTGAATTTTATATTTATCGTTACTAAGTGTAACTAAATAATTATTATAATAAAATTCTCCACTAATTACATTTGATTTTTCAATTTCAAGATTACCTTTGGTTGGTAATTCTCCCTTCACGTTTACATTTAATTGAATCAAATCCAATATTGGTAACAAGGAAGCTGTTTCAGACTCTTTTGTTATTTGATCTTTTTTTATAGTATATTTTCCATCATAATCTACATCAGTATTTGTTTTCTTTTCTAAAATAGTTTTTTCAACGGCATCTACATATCCGATTGCTGATTGTTTAATACTTGATTTTTTAGCATCATTTATCACGTTCAAGATTATTGGTGTTGCAATTAATGCTACAACTGCTAATATCACTACTACAGCAAGTAGTTCTACTAACGTAAAACCATCTTTTTTCATCATACCCCTCCTATTGCAAGCTAATTATATCATAAAAAATATGAAAAGCATAGTTAATTTTCACTAAATTCAAATTCTAAATCTAGGATACGAACATAATCACCATCTACTGCTCCCATTTCTTTTAATTTTTCATCTATTCCCATTCTTCTTAATTTATTTGCGAATCTTTTAGCAGCTTCATCAGTTGTAAAACGTGTCATTCTAAGTAATTTTTCTACTTCTTTTCCTGATACAACCCATACATTTCCATCCTTAGTAATACTAAATGGTTGTTCTTTTTTAAATTTATATAAGATATGACTTTCAAACTTTTCTTCTTCATATAATGGTTTCTTTTCAATCGTATCTAACATTTTTGAAAGCTTAATTAAAACCTCTTTCATTCCTTGATTGTTCATTGCAGACACTTCAAAGATCTCAACATTTTTTACTTTTTTTCTAAATTCTTTTAAATTTTCAGTTGAAGTTGGAATATCCATTTTATTGGCTATAATGATTTGAGGTTTTAAAAGCAATGATTTATTAAAGTCTTCTAACTCTTTATTAATTAAAAGATAATCTTCATAAGGATTTCTTCCTTCAAAACCACTCATATCAATAACATGAGCTATTATTCTAGTTCTTTCTATATGCTTTAAGAATTTATCACCAAGACCTTCTCCTAATGATGCTCCCTTAATTAATCCTGGTAAATCAGCTACAACAAAGGATTTACTATCGCTTACTCTAACAACACCTAAATTTGGAGTTAATGTCGTAAAATGATAAGCGGCTATTTTAGGTTTTGATGCTGATATTTTAGATATAATAGTTGATTTTCCAACGCTTGGAAGTCCAACTAAACCTACATCGGCAAGTAATTTTAATTCAACTTTTACTTTTTTATATTCACCTGGTTCTCCGTTTTCAGCAAATGAAGGAGCTGGATTAGTTCTTGTTGCAAAGGCAATATTTCCACGTCCACCACGTCCTCCATATGCAATTATAGCCTCATCATCTTTTTTAGTTAAATCAGCTATTATTAAATTAGTTTCAACATCAGTAATAACTGTTCCTATTGGAACTTTAATAATCAAATCTTCTGCGTTTTTACCATTTTTAGCTTTCCCTTCACCATTTGTTCCTTTTTTACCTCTAATTATACGATTATATCTTAAATCAACTAATGTATTTAGACCCTCATCTACTTTAAAAATGATGTTACTTCCTCTACCACCATTTCCACCAAATGGACCTCCCATTGGTACAAATTTTTCACGGCGAAAGGCCATACAACCATTTCCACCATCACCTGCATATAATTCAACGATTACCTCATCTGTAAACATAGTATCACACCCAATCTCTTTATGTATTATACCCTATTGTATCTAAAAAAACAATAAAAAAAGAGTTTATGCTCTTTCTGCATAAACACTTACTTGTTTTCTATCTTTTCCGACTCTTTCAAATTTTACATATCCATCCATTTTAGCGTATACAGTATCATCACTACCGATACCAACGTTTTTACCAGGATATATTTTTGTTCCTCTTTGACGATAAAGAATTGAACCACCTGTTACAAATTCTCCATCAGCTGCTTTGGCACCAAGTCTTTTTGAAATTGAATCACGACCGTTTTTTGTAGATCCTTGTCCTTTTTTATGGGCAAAAACTTGAATATTTAAAGCTAATAATTTCACTTTAAGCACCTCCTTGTATTTTTATATATTTATCATATTGTATTTGTAATTCTTTTAATAATTCTTTCATATTCAAAATAAGTAAGTCTACTATTTCTGAATGTTTTAAAATATTTATTTCAATAAAGCCCTCATCTTGTTTATAAGAAATTGCTTTTTCATCTATTCTTATAATCGCATTTATTGAAGTAATAACAATTGAACTAACACTTGCACACACAATATCTTTACCAATTACATCATAACCAGAATGACCTTTAATTGATATTTTATCTTTATCAAATTTAATTTTAATCATAACTATGCTTCAATTTTTTTAATTTCAATTTTTGTATAAGGTTGACGATGTCCTTGTTTTTTACGATATTTTTTCTTTGGATTATATTTGAATACAATAATCTTTTTTTGTTTACCGTGTTTAATAACTTCTGCTGTTACTTTAGCTGATTTAACATATGGTCTTCCTGTAATTCCATTTGCCATTAATACTTTATCAAAAACAACTTTATCACCAGCATTAGCATCTAACTTTTCAACGTAAAGAACTGTCCCTTCTTCTACGAAATATTGTTTTCCACCAGTTTCAATAACTGCTTTTTTCATAATTTTACCTCCTTATATAATTCTAAGACTCACCATTAAGGTACTCTTCGTTTTAACCTTTTCTGTGTGGTTGTAGAGTGAGGCTCTACACATCTATAAATTTTAACATATTAGCATAATTTTGTCAATCATTCTTATTGATGTTTTTGATTATAAAAATTGCTTATTATTTTGTTTTACCTGTTTCCATAAATTGCTCCTTATTATTTAAACGATCTAATTGCTCTATTAACTTAATTAGATAATCTTCACTATTTAAAATCTTTTTGTATTCCTTTTCCATTTCATTATCACCCAAAAATTGTAATTCTAATTTTTTAATTTGTTCTAGATTTAAATTAAAAGCATTTGATATCATTAAATCAGTATTTAATAATTGGCGTGTATAAATATCTTTTAAATTAAAATCTGTTTTTTCATTTTTGAAGTGTTCATATTTTTTATTTGCACTTTTAATGGACCATTCAATCAGTTTACTAGCTATTTCATTTTTTGATTGTTCTATTTTAATATCTTTTTTATTAGATACCATACATATGTCATCCATAAGCATAAGTGTTCTCTTTATTTCATCTTTGGTATCATAATCGCTTAAAGCATCAACTATATTATTGCCTTCTAAATAACATGCTTTCACTTTTTTTTGACCAACTATCTCTCTTAAAACTCTAATATAGTATTGTTCTTCAGAGTATGAATTAATATTTTTTTTCATCATTTCGCTTATAAATAAACTATTAAATCCTTCTTCTAGTGCTGATCCTATATTATTTTTTTCAAGAGGACTATAAAAAACATTTTGATTTTCAAAATAAATAATATTTAAAGTATGACCTAATTCATGATATAAAGTTTCGACACTTAATTCTTCTTTATAGAAAATTGTTTTTTGTTTTGGATCAAAATAAGCAATTGCTCGTTCTTCTGCGTTACTTTCAAATTCTTTTTTATCTTTTTTTACTATTTTTAAATCTTTTAAATTTCTTTTAAAAATAGTTAAATCTATATTTGATTTTTGAGCATTTTTAATAAAATGTTTTATATATTTTTTTACATTATCTGTTATATTTTGATTATTATTTAAAATAGTGAATACATCTTCTGATTGATAAGCTAAGGTACGTGCAGTATCATAGTTAATGTTATCACATGTATTTTTTTTAACTTCACTGATATTCATTTTTGTTTCTGTATACGTTTTTATTAAATTTAAGTCGCGCCCCATTCCAGATAGACCCGCAACAATTAATGCACCATTTATTATTTTCGCAACTGTTTTATTTTTTAAATAACGTATCATTACATCTTTACTGTTATATATTTTATCTAATTCAAGATATATTCTAAGATCTGGATAAATATAAGAATCTTCAGCTAATTCTTTTAAAAAGATTCTTCTTCCGTTTTGATGTGAAAACACTCTGTAATTATTATTTTTATACTTTATTAATTCAAGTTTTACTAATTTGTTAGTTTCCATAACATCACCAATTATATTATAAATTTGCTACCTATTTTTGTCAAACTTATTATTTAAAACTTCTTTTTCCGTTTTATAGATATTGTTATAATAAAAAATATGAATTTTATCTCTCATCATTTTGTTTATTTTTAAACCATTTATTTTTTTTCTTTTTTTAAAATTAAAGTTGTATAGATATCTTTCAAACAAAAATTTATTGAATATATATTTATATTGTTTTGTTTGAGTTATGAGTTTTATTAAAATAAAAAAGAGAATAATTATCATCAATAAATTTCTATTAATAATCAATACTATACTTAGCGTAAAAAGTAGTAAAAAAGAAATTATTATTATTAGAAGGTTAGATAGTTTATATGGTAAATACTTTTCCAATAATAAACCAAATATTTTAGATCCATCTAATGGTATAAGTGGTAAAAGGTTAAACAATAATAAGGTATAATGATAAGAAGAAAATAATGATGTTTTTAAATTTAAAAAACTGACTAAATAATAAAAAATAATTTGATATATTGGACCCGCTAACGCTATTATTAATTCCTCTTTTATAGGGCGATTTAAGTATTCATTAAAAATTGTAATTCCACCAAATGGGAGTATAATTATTTTTTCAATATTCCATTTATAATAGATAGCTGCACTAATATGACCTAATTCATGAATAATTATAATTAAAGTAATTAAAGTAAAATCTTTAAAATTGCCTGTTATAATTGTGATTATTGCCGTTAAATAATAAATTGGATGAATTTTAAATATTTTTTTCATATGATAAAACTTTACCATCTTTTTTAAATACTAAATAAAGATTATTGTTTTTTACATCGCCTAAAAGTTTTCCTTTCTCGACATAATCATAAAGTTTCACATTTGGATTATTAATATTTCCATACCAAACATCTACGCCATTTACTTGTTGAACAATTACTGTATTTCCATATCCCTCCTTTTTTCCAATATAAACAACCATTCCACTTTCTAAAATAGGAACTAAATAATTTTTATCAACGCTAAGTTTAACCCCATCTAAATATTTTTCTTTTTTTGAATATTCTAATTTATTATTAAATACTGCTTTGGTATCCTTTTCTACTAGTTCTTTAAAAGGAATTGATGATCCAAAATGATTTTCATACCATTTATTTATAGTTGCGAAAGAAATATTATTATCATAAACTTTATTGTAAAAAAAAGTTTTAAGTTTATTATTACTTTTTAACAAAATAAGTGTTATTAAAGTTAATATAATTGTTATTAATAATTTACTAATAAATCCGTAAAGGCTTGACCTATTTTTATTTGTTTTTTTATTTTTTTTCTTTATTTTTGATTTAATCATTTTAATATCATTATCCATATTATCACCATTTAATTATATGTAATCATAAAAAAAATAGAACAAATTTGTTCTATTTAAAATACTCTTTTTCTTAAAAATGCTGGAATATCAGTTTCATCATCATCATTATTTGAATCTTCTTCTATTTCTTTTCTTGAATCTTCTCTTCTTGAATAAGAGTGATATACTGGTTCTTCTTCTTTATCTTCAAAACCAGTTGCGATAACGGTTACTATAATTTCATCAGTTAAATTTTCATTAATAACCGCTCCAAAAATAGTATTAATATCTGTATTAGCAGAAGATCTAATTACTTCAGCTGCTTCCTCTACTTCAAATAAAGTTAAACTTGGTCCACCAGTAACATTTATAATAGCATCAGTTGCTCCACTAATACTTGTTTCAAGTAATGGACTTTCAACTGCTTGGCGAGCTGCTTCTGTAGCTCTATTTTCACCGATTCCCATTCCAATACCGATTAAAGCATTTCCTCTATTTTCCATAACAGCTCTTACATCAGCAAAGTCTAAGTTAATAAGTCCTGCTACAGCAATTAAATCTGAAATTGATTGAACACCACGTCTTAAAACATTATCAACTTCTTTAAATGATTCTAATAAAGGTGTTGATTTATCAATAACTTCTCTTAAACGATCATTTGGAATAACAATTAAAGTATCAACATGTTCCTTTAATTCTTTTAATCCATCATGAGCTTGATTCATTCTTTGCTTTCCTTCAAAAGAGAATGGTTTTGTAACAATACCTACTGTTAAAGCTCCCATTTCTTGTGCAATGTCTGCAATAATTGGTGAAGCACCTGTACCTGTTCCTCCACCCATTCCACAAGTTACGAATACCATATCTGCTCCTTCTAAAGCAGCTTGAATTTCGCTTTTACTTTCTAAAGCAGCTTCCTTACCGACTTGAGGATTTGCTCCTGCTCCAAGTCCATTTGTAAGTTCTTCTCCAATTTGTATTTTTATAGGTGCTTTAGAGTTATTTAAAACTTGTAAATCAGTATTAGCAACAATAAAGTCTACACCTTTCAATCCTGATTCAATCATTCGATTAACGGCATTACAACCTCCGCCACCAACACCAATTACTTTTATTTTAGCTAATTGATCCATTTCTAATCCAAACATTTATATCCTCCCTATTCACTGAAAAAATATCCAAAAACTTTTCCTAACATTGATTCATTTGAAACGTTAATTAAACTTTTTTTAGTTGATGTAAGTTCTTCTACATCACTATTATCAAGCATTGTATAATTTTTTCCTTTTAATTTTAATTTGTTTATAAAGTAAATTATATTACCAATTGCTGAAGAGTATTTATTATTTCTAAGTCCTATTGTTTTTATGTTTCCAATTTTTGTTACTTTTCCTAAAACTTCTTCAGAAATTAATGAGAAATTACTCATTCCACTAGTTCCCCCAGTTATTAGTATATAATCAACTTCTCTTTTTGTCAAAATATTTATCTCTTTTCGAGCTAAAACTAGTATCTCTTCAATTCTAGACATTACAATTTCAGAAACTTCAAATTGATTGATTTTAACTGTTTCACCAGTTTTATCTTCGGTTTCATATATATCATTGGTACTTGCATATCTTTTATGAGCTAAAGCAAATCTTTCTTTAACTTTAGTTGCATTTTCTGGTTTTAGTTTATATATATACGCTATATCATTATCGATATTTTTACCACCTAAACCAATTATAGAACTTTTAACAATAATTCCTTTATTGTACAATGAAACAGTTGTTGTTTCAGATCCAATATTAATTATTGCTCCAACTTGTTCTTTAGCATATTTTTCTCTAATTGAATTTATATCGCCAATATTATTTAAAGACACATCTATAACTTCTAAGCCAACGTTTTCAAGTAGACTAACAACTGAGTAAATATTTTTTTTAGGTGTTAAAACCATAATAGCTCTAACCGAAAGATTTTTACCAACCATACCTTTAGGATCTTTGATTCCTTTTTTACCATCTAAAGTAAAATCAACTGGTACTACGGTAATCATTTCCTTATCGCCAATATTTTTTGATTTAATTGCCAAATTAAGTAAATCACTAACATCCTGGCCTGTAATACTTTCGCCTTCCCCAAGGTTAAGATCAGCCTGTCCTTTTATCATAACGTAATCAGCATAATAACTAGGAACAGAAGTAATAACTTTTTTTATTTGAATTCCTAGCATTTCTTCTATTTCACGAATACCTTGTTTTACTGATTCACTAGCTTCATAAACATCTGTAATTAATCCTTTTTTTATTCCTTTAGATTTAATAGATGATGCTGCAAGTAAATTTAATTTTTTGTTAAATAGTTCACATACTACTATTTTTATCGTATCAGAACCGATATCAACACTAGTATAAATGTGCCTCATATCATCATCTCCTATAATCTAATATCAATTATACTATAAATTTGAAAAAAGTAAAAGCTTTTTTAAAAACAAAATTAAAATGATTTTAATTACTTAAAATAACTATCAAAATTTAATTAATACTGTATTTTTAATTTTTGTTATAAAAAATAGAACAAATTATGTTCTATTAAATATTAGATTTTGAAATTGTTATTACCGGGCGAACACCGTGACCAGTGCTCCTTGCAGAATTAACATCTAAACGACCATTCCTAGCGACAAACCAAACATGGATTGAATTTACGTATTGTGTACTTGTCCAATATCCCCATGTGCTTGAATCTGATACATTACATCCATAACTTGTACATTCCTTTGTATAATCAAATAACCATGCATATTCGCTTGTTCCTTGAGCTTTCGCACATTCATTTGTAGTATCTGGTTGATTTGTATCAAAACAAAACCATGGATATCCTGTAATATTTGTACCCCAACTTGTATATCCTGTTATCTTAGCAACTTCATTTGCTGTTATTAATCTTGCTGTATTTTTCCAATCTTTTGTATCATTTTCTAATGCTTTTTTTACTTCTTTCATTTCACTATTACTTCCGGTTGAATTATATGCTACACCTGCTGTTGTATTATGATCTAAGATGACATTTACAGTTGCATTTCCTTCCTTATCATTAA
>ERZ857984.139-NODE-139-length-100108-cov-11.321240_pt1 | contig 100108 bp, 59 predicted proteins | sample MGYA00519914_ERZ857984 | MGnify/ENA primary metagenome ERZ857984 (study PRJEB31778, sample SAMEA3449417) | human gut metagenome | biome: human gut; feature: human-associated habitat; material: faeces | place: United Kingdom | collected 2010/2012 ...
TATCTACTGTAACAGGATTAAAAGAATATTATGTAAGCAAAACAAATTATAATGGACCATTTGGAACAAAAAATGTTTTATCTGCAACAGGTTCAGGAAATGCAAGATTTAAAGTAATGGCACTAAGTGATTACAATGATGGAGAAACATATAGAGCTGATACAGGTAAAGATATCACTTTTGGTGAATGGAGCACGCCTACTAAGAATTTATGGGCAGCATTTTGTAGAGAGATAGGAATAACATCAAGTAATTATGGAGAATGTGGATTAAATAGCAGATATTGGTCGTCTTCAGTTGTAACACCACGGTTTCAACGAAAATACACTATATGTTGATTTATACAATGAAAATTTTGATTACCAATTCTACCGTGTCTATTACCCTGTGCGCTTGGCTAGAACCTTCTAATTTTGTAAAATAGGAAGAAAAGATAGTGTATTATATGGTGTGGTGCGACTGTGAAGGTTGCATAGTGCAGTAGCTGGAAATCCTATTTGAAAATACTATAGCCAAGTAATTCAATATCGAGTTTTGGGTAGGCAGCAGTAATGCTACCTACTAAGCGTAAATAGAAAGGTATTAGTGTAAATAATTCAGCTCCGTAAAATTGTGAAAAACCAGAAGGTTGACGACTTCACACTATCGGAAAACAATATGTTGTTAAACAATATAGGCGAGTTTAACAATGCTTCTGCGGAGTCAGAGAGTTTATCATGATATACAATCACTATGCAATGAACAGCGAGAGCCAGTAATTTCCTAGAATAGATATGGGTAACAATAGAAATAAAGGAACCAAAAGAGTTATTGGCAGTCATATAAGCTCATAGTATTGTTGATGCTAGGAATAATAAGACTAGAGGAGAGAAGGAGCTTACGTAATATAACTCTTGCTTAAAAGAAACATTGTCTACACTCAGAGGTAGGAGAAAGAAAACAACTAATGTTTACAACAGTGGAAACAAAATTAGCAAGAATAGCACAAATGTCAAAAGAACGACCAAAAGAAGTTTTTACATCTGTATATCATTTAATTGATGAAGAACTATTAATGATATGTCATAAAGAACTGAAAGCAAACAAAGCGAGTGGAATAGATGGAGTTACAAAAGCAGATTACGAAGTAAATTTGAAGGAAAATATCAGAAATTTAACATCAAAAGTGCAAAGCATGAAATATATTCCTGCTTCAACTAGAAGAGTATATATTCCAAAAATAAATGGCAGAATGAGAGGATTAGCAATAATTTATGAAAAACTTGCTACCGAAAAGACTAAAATGATATCATTTCGGAAGATTTGCTAAGGAAAGAAGCTACAATGGAAAAGTAGATACTTTTGACTTTTTAGGTTTTACACATTATTGTGGCAAAAGTAAGAAAGGAAATTTTAGAGTCAAGAGAAAAACAGCTAAGAAGAAATTTAATGCAAAAGTTAAAGAAATGAAAGTATGGATAAAAGAACATAGATACCTAAAAATAGCAGAAATGATAAAGCAAATAAATATAAAGCTGAGAGGACATTATCAATATTATGGTATAACAGACAATGATAACAGTATAAATTTATTTAAAAGATGCATAAATAAACTTTTATGGAAATGGTTAAATAGAAGAAGTGAAAGAAAAAGTTATAAAAATGAACAATTCAAAATTGTAATGAAACAAAATCCTTTACTAACACCCAAAATTTATATAAATATATATGATGTGTAATATATTACGGGGAACCATATGCGGGAAAACTGCACGTACGGGTCTGAGAGGGGTGTGGCCAGAAATGGCTACGTCTGCCTCACTTAGATTTTATTAAGTACCATACTTAGTGATGATACTTAAAGAGAATTTTTTCATATATAAAGCCTGCTTTAACATATTTCTTATTTGTTTAATTTCAAATTCTTTTTCATTTTTATATTATAAAAATTTATAGATAACTCTTGATTTTGTTGGTCCTTTTGGTATAATAAATGCAACAAAAGATTTCATTAAGATGGTACTTAATAATGAACTAGGAGGAAGAAAGAATAGTGAGAACAAAAGAAATAAAAGGCATAACGTTAGTAACACTAGCTGTTACAATTATAATTATTATTAATACTAGCAGGTGTAAGTACTAGTTTAATAATTGGAAATAATGGCCTATTTGATAAAGCAAAAAGTACAAAAAAAATACAAACAATAGCTGGAATAAAAGAGGCACTAGAGTTTGAAAAAGTAAATATTCAAGTCGAAAGAAAGACTGTAAATTTAGAAAATTATTTAGAACAAATAAGTAATGGAAAGAAAAATTATGATTTAAGCTCAAAAGAAACAATAGATGATAAAAACGCATATATTATAGTGAACGACCAATATAAATTTTTATTAAAAGATAAGGAAAATGGAGATGTAGAAATAATATATGAAGGGGTGGCTGTATTAGGAGACTTGACATTATCTTCATATGAGGAAACATATACATATCCCAATAGTGGGACATTTACAGTAACGAATAATGCTTCTGGAGGGGAGTTAACAGTAAGCTCGGATGCACCGAATATTGCAACGGCAAGTATTGAAGAAAATATAATAACAGTAGTGCCGGGAACAACGGCAGGCAAGGCAAATATAATAGTAAAAAGTGCAGCAAATGGAGAATATATAGGGAGCAAAATTGTTCATACTGCAACTATAGAAAATGGAACAATAAAATTAAGTGCAACTCCATACACAGGAATATATGATGGACAAGAACATGATGCGTTATCTGATATAAGTGTAAAACCTAGAGATGTTCAGTTAGAATATTCGATAAATGGTGGCCAATATAGTGAAAAGATGCCAAAGATAAAAGATACATCAGAATTTACAGTAACAGTAAAAGCAAGTAAAGAAGGGTATAAAACGATATCTATAACAGAAACAGTAAAAGTAAATAAAGCAGAAGGAAGTTTAACATTATCTTCAACAAGTGGAGTCTTAATGTACCCAAACGCAACAACGTTTACAGCAAGCGAAAATACAGGAACTTTAAGTGTAGTGTCATCAAATACCAATGTTGCAACAGTAAGTGTAAGTGGAAACACAGTAACAGTAAAATCTGGTTCAACAGCAGGAACAGCAATAATAACTGTAACAAGCGCAGCAAATACGAACCACAAGGCAAAATCTGCAACATATAATATAACAGTTGATAATATTAATAGTTTAAAAATAGGTGATTACGTAAATTATAAATATGATACAGCTGGAAAATATACATTAGGGTCAAAATACAGTGGCGACAGTCGTGAACAGTCTATTTCGCAAACAACTGATATGAAATGGAGAATATTAAATATAGACAAAACGACAGAAACAATTGATTTAATAAGTGAAAAAATAACAAATGAAGAAGTATACTTCAACGGAATATTAGGATATAACAATGGACCATATTTTATGAATGAAATATGCAAAGCCCAATATAGTAATAAGAGCTTAGGAGCGTATGCACGAAGTATAAATCTATTAGATATGGAAAAACATTTAACAACAAAAGGAATAGTTGCGAGAAGCGCATGGAGCAATGCAGTACAATATGGAAAAACAAAAAGATATACATCAAGTAGCTATAGATATTATCCATCATTGTATATAAATCAAAAAGGTGCTGGCGTAAACACAACGAGTGTAACACAACCAGATATAACTAAAGGAAATGATCCATATGAAGAAAGTAAAGCAATAGCAACAACAGAACCAACTACAGATAGTTCATATGGAAAAGCTTCATCTACTGGACTAACATTAACTCAAACATATTATGATATAGATTTTAATAGTGAAAATTATGGAGATGCGGCAAGTGTATTACCAGCGCAACCAGGCTATTGGGTTGCAGCTCGTTATGTTTTGGCTGATACAAAAAATGCAAGTTGGGGGCTACGTTTAGGCACGGACGATAGTATGTATGGATTGTTCTTATTTTCATCTGACATAGGAACTTCGTCTGTTGGGATAGCCTTACGTCCAGTTGTATCTATATCATCAAGAGCATTAGCGGGAATAAAGGATTCGAGTGGAGCTTGGAACTTAAAATAATAAAGTGAATATGGAAACTTGATATGAAAATTATATAACAAATTATATTAAATACCCAAAATCTAGTAAGAAGAATGCCTAGATTTTGGGTAAATTTTTTTAACTATAATAATAGAATGAACAACTTTAAAACAAAAAAATTAGCAAGCTCTCAAAAGCTTGCTATATTTGGTTGCGGGGGATAGACTCGAACTACCGACCTTTGGGTTATGAGCCCAACGAGCTGCCAACTGCTCCACCCCGCGATGTCTGAACTTTTTTTATTATACAACTTATATAGATACTTGTCAATAAAATTTTTTATTTTTTCCATATTATATTGTATGATTTTTATTCTAAATATATTCCAAAAAAATAAAAAAATGAAAAATAAGAATAACCTTAGGGAAATCAACATGATAAGAATATTGCTACAATTCACATAATATAGGAATGAGTCGCAAGAATGTTGAAAAATAAGCCTTTATTCGACATTATATGAAAAATATGCATATTTCAAAAAACACAGCAAATAAAAAATGTAATAAAAATTTAATAAAAGTGCTTATAACCCCTTCCGCAAGCGAATTTTAGTTACATTAATAGTAAGGGAAAAATACCCATTGCAAAACCTAAATTAAAAATGTAATAATAAATATAAATAATTCAGGGAAAATAGGGGGAGCAAAATGCAAGTAAGATTATCTAAGTTTATAGCCGTAATGTTAGTTGTAATTATCTTGGGTTCAATTTCATGGCCGGTGGTAAGCTATTCTGCGGAATTATTTTTAAGTGAAAATGAATTGGAAAGCCAAAACACTACATCAAAAGATGGTAGTGTAAATTTTGATGTGCAATATGAAAATGGCAAGCATGGCGCAATAATAGACCAGAATAAAAACGATGAAAAAATAAATATTGCACTATCTTTGAAAAAAGATGGGTATATAAAAGAGGCAACAATAGACTTATCGAATACAAATTTTGAAATATCTCAAGTAAATAAATCTGATAAAGTGCAAAACTTTGACGCAGAAAATAAAAAGATAACCTTTGGTCAAATGACCAGCAAAGAGAAAATTGCTGAACAAATAATAATTACCCCAATAAATAAAGAAGAAGTAAGCGAAGATAATTTTAACAAGGATAATCACATAAAACTTACATGTACATTCGTTAATACAAACTTGAAAGAAATTAAAGTTGAACAAGAAATAGTTATTCACACAGAGTGGATAGCAAAAAATATAGAAGCAAATTTAAATTATGAAGTAACAAAATATATTCCATATGCAACAGAAAATGAAAGCAATTTAATTGTTCAGGGAAAAATAACATCAAATGTAAAAGATGATATATTGCCTGTAAAAAATACAAAAATTAATATTAATACTCCACAAATTGCAGGAGAATACCCAGAAAAAGTTACGGTAATAAATTCTACAGAAGAAACAACAGAAGAAATTAATAAAAATGGTGTTACTTATGATGAAAATACTGGTAAATTAACAATAGAGGACAAGAATGAGGTAGAGAATGGTAAGATAAAATGGCAAAAGAATAAACCACAAGAATATATAGTTACATATATTTATTCAGCCAAAGTTTATGAAAACATAAAAGATCAATCGATAAAGTTAAATTATCAACTAGATTCTGAACTTGCATTATATAGCAATAAAGATATTACAGTAAAAGCCAAGGCAACAGTTGAAAAAGAACAAAAAGAAAAACTAGGAGAAATTGCAGAAGTTATAATTGAAAATCCAACAAATGAGGACATATATAAAGGTTACATGTATAACAACAAAGTTACTGCTGAGGAGAATAAAAGAGAAACAGAAATTGCAAATAGATATACATTAAATATTGCATATTCAAATTTAATAGATTCTTTTACAATTTCGCAAAACGATGATAAGTTTACAACAAGTAAAGAACAAGAATATAAAGCAAATACGTATAACAAAGAATTAAAAATATCAAAACAAGAATTTGATAATGTATTGGGAGTAGATGGTAAGATTGAAATTCAATCTAAAGATGGAACACTTTTAAGTACAATTGATAAAGATACAAAAGCAGAACAAGACGAAATTAAAATTGACTTGGCATCATTTAAAACTGAAAACATTGTATTGGAAACATCAAAACCACAAACTGAAGGAAGCTTAAATTTTGAAATTACAAAAGCGATCGCAAAAGACAATGATTATAGCATAGAAGAAATTAAAGAATTTACAAACTTAAAATCTTCATTAAATGTTGTTGCTAAGAATTCGGATATAAATATAGTAAATCAAAGCATAGATAATATAACACAGTTAAAAGAGCCTACACAAAAGGTAAACATAACAACAAATAATGATAGATTATCAACTGTTGAGAAAAATGATAATATCGAATTAAAAATAACTTTGGAAAATGATGGGGCAGATGATTTAATGTATACTAACCCAAAAATAAAAGTTAATTTGCCACAAGGTATAGAAGAAATAAATATAAAAAGTGCAAGAATATTTTTTGACGAAGAATTAAAATTAGAAAATATTAGTGTACATACAAGTGAAGATGGAACAAAAGTTATTGAGACTGCATTACATGGAAGTCAAACAAGATATAATAATCCATCAGCACAGGGAACCACAGTTGTAATAACAACAGATATAACATTAAACAAACTGACACCAACTACAAACGCACAAATAGATGTTTTTACTGAAAATGACGATGAAAATAAAACAGAGGCGAGCAATAATACAAATTTAAAACTTATAGCCCCAACAGGAGTAGTTACAACAAATAGTATGAAAGGCTACAATGGAGAGGAAAAGCTAGAAGTTATAAATGGAGAACCAAAAGAGGCATTAATATCAGCTAAATCTAGTGAAAAAGAATTAACATTTGAAATGAATGTTATAAATAATTATGAAAACTCTTTAGAAGAAGTGGTTGTATTAGGAAGAACGATGTTTAAAGACAATAAGGATATTGCAACTATGCTAAATATGGGTACAACAATAGATATTCCGTTATCATCAAAAATCACAATAACTGGTATTCCTGAAGAAAATGTTCAAATATATTATTCTACAAATGGTGATGCTACAACAGATTTAACAAATGCTAATAATTTATGGGAGAAAGAAATAACAGACTACGCTACTATAAAATCATATATGATTGTATTAAAGGATTACTCAATGGAAATGGGTGATACATTTAAATTTACTTATACTGCAACAGTACCGGCAAATTTAGATTACAATAATACAGCATATGAAACATATGGAGTATATTTTAAAAACAATAAAGAAACTGTGATAATTGATGATAAGGCTTTTGCTACTAAAATAGGCATAAATACAGGCAAAATGGCTACATTGGAAGCTAAAATAATACCAAAATTAGATGATGGAAAAGAAATAAAAGCAGGGGAAAGTCTAGATTATACTATATCTATAAAAAATTTTGGAACGATAGATGCTGAAGATGTAACTATAAATATAAATATTCCAGAAAACGTAGAATTTATTCCTCAAGAAGGAGATTCATATAGAATAAAAACAATAATGCCTCGTCAAAAGTTTGAAATACTTGAAGAGCCAGAACTTAAAGAAGAAGATATAGATAATAATCCAGATTTAACAGAAGAGCAAAAACAAGAACAAAAAGAAAATTTGAGACAGTATAGAGAAGCTATGGAAGAACAAAAGAAACAAATAGAAGAGTATGAAAAAATGATAAAAGAGATGGAAGCAGAGGGGATCGAATTTGATGAAAACATTACAGAAACAAAAAATGTTTTGATAATTGATATTGGGAAGATTAAGGCAAATTCAGAATTTGCAAAAAAGATAACTTTTTCAACACTTAGTTCAGAACTGATAATAAATGATGGAAAAGTAGAGATTGAGGCAACAATTAAGTTTAACAAAAATGAAAGTGTAACATCAAATAAAGTAACAAATTACATAAAAAGAGTACACTTTACAACATTTGTAGATTGCTTAAATGATGAAGATATATATGAAGTGGGAAAAACTTTTCAATACATTGTAGCAATATCTTTGAATGATTATTACAAAACAGTAAAAAATGGTAAATTGGAATTAACAATTCCAGATGAATTAGAAATAAATGATATTACTGATAAAAATGGTAATAAATTATCAAAAGAAAATATAAGTCAAAAGAATAATATAGTAAGTATTAATTTGGGTGATATAAATTCAAATGAGCCTATACAATTAAATATTAAATTTTTGATAAAAAATTTTGACGGAGAAAAATATAAAAAAGAAATAACAGTAAGTGGAAATGTAATGGCTGCTGATGTTGAAAAAGAAAAAATTTCAGATATATCGATTGAAATTAATAAACCAGGAATAAAGATTACACAAAGTTGCAATATACCAGAAAAAGCAGAAATAACAGCTGCTGAAAACTTTAAATATATATTTACAATAGTTAATCAATCAGCAATAACACTAGAATCAAATATGTTTTCTGATAAATTACCAGAAGAAGTACAATTTAAAAGATTGGAAATTATATATTCAGATGGTACAACTGATTCAGATGTACAAGTAAACGATAATGGTACAATACAGAAGTCATTTACGCTAAAAGGAGAAGAACAAGTAATAATTAATATTGAAGTTGTTGCAAAATCATTAAGCAAAGATACAGTAATAAGCAATAAAGCAACTATAGAACAAGAAAAAATTGGAAAATTAGAAACTAATATTATAACACATTTAATAAAAATGTTTGATAAGAATAACATAAAACCAAACCCTGGAGAAGACGATACAAAAACAACAAAGAAAATAATTGGAACTGTGTGGATAGATTCTAATAAAAACGGAATAAAGGATGATTATGAGCCAAAGGTTCAGAATGTACCAGTATTATTGTTAGATGAAAATGGAAATATTGTAACAAATTCAAAAAACGAAGTCTGTGTTGTATGGAGTGGAAACGATGGTACTTATATTTTTAGTGATATATATAAAGGAAACTATACAATAGTATTTTTATATGAATCTTCAAAATACAGTGCAACAATATATAGAAAAGATGGAATTGACGAATCTAAGAACTCGGATGCAATAGATAAGACTGTTGTATATGAAGGAAAATCTAGAATTGCGGGTGTTACAGAAAATATATTAGTAAAAGAAGAAAATATATATAATATAGATTTTGGTTTAATAGAAAAAGCAAAATTTGATTTAAAATTGGATAAAATAGTTAAGAAAATTACGACAAATAATGGCAAAAGAGTGGAAGAACATCAATATGAAAATAATTTTGCGAAAATTGATTTTGAATCTAAATATGTGAATCAATCATCTATGATAATAGAATACGAAATAAAAGTAACAAATGAAGGAGCAATAGAGGGATATGCAAAGAAAATAGTTGACTATATACCTAAAGAGTTTAAGTTCAGTTCAGAGCTAAATAAAGATTGGTATGAAGGCGGAGATGGTGCAATATACAATGTAAGCCTTGCAAACGAAATAATAAAACCAGGAGAAACAAAAAAACTGACTGTGGTATTAACTAAAAATATTAATAGCGAAGGTTTTGGAATGTTTAGCAATACTGCAGAAATATATGAAGCTTCTAATAATTATGGAATGACTGACATTGATTCAACACCAGGGAATAGAGTGCTAGAAGAAGATGATTATTCTAATGCTAATGTGTTGGTGGGAATAAAAACTGGTGAAGTAGCAATATATACAACTTTAACTATATGTATAATAGCTATAATTGGAACTGGTGTATATGTAATAAGAAAAAAAGTTTTAAGATAGAGAAAGGGGAAAGAATAAGTGATAAGTAAATATTTAAAAAAATTGAATAAAATGCTTATAATAACAGGCTTTATTTGGATAATTAGTTTATTCTTTGCCCACAATACAGTATTAGCTTATGGAACTTGGCAAGGAGACGAAACAAGTGGTATGCCACAAAAAGGGCAATACTCACCAAAAGGAGGATTGTTACCACAAATATTAAAGGAAAAAACATTTTCTGGTGATGCAGACACAGAGTTCCCGTATACGCCATGGAGCACAGACGTAAGTGCTGGTACTGTATACTGTGCAGACTCTGGTTCTGCAATTAGATATGGCAAATATGATCCCGCGTTGCATTATGCAAATGAAGGTGTAGGGGCAATATTTGGTATTGATTATACAAATTATAGTTCATATAAATTGCTCATGACAAAGTTATGTGATGAAATTGGTAGAGAAATATTTGATAATATGAATAAATTCTTAGAAGGATTAATGACCAAAGATTGGAAATACATAGCTACAATACCAACAAGCATTGGTTATAAACAAATACAAGGGCCAACATATTATGATGACATTTATGACATTGATACGAGCAAGCCTATCGTTGTAACCAAAGCTAATGCTGAATACGGAGATGGTGAAACAAGTTATAACTATACAAGAGCTGAAATGTCTGCATTAAAAATAGCAACAAAAATATTTAAAGGACTGTCAAATTGGGATAAGACATATACCACAGATGATAAATCCACAAACATGAAGGCATGGGAAGTTAGTTTATGGCTTGGTGACAAAATAGACGGACCAAAAGCAGTAATAATGGAAACTGAAGACAGGGCAGAGGATGGATACAAGCAAAAGGGTAATACAAAAACTGCCAATAACTTTACTAACAGTAAAAGTGCAAATGTTGCATATATTCTTACTGCTATGGAGAATGCTTATAGTGGAGTAACAAATTCAATAAGAGAAAGATACAATTTAGCAGATATTCAAACTGCATATTGGGAGGCTGTTGATTTCGATGGAATAAGCAAGGCTCATGAAACACAAAATGGTCTAACTTTATTTGAAAGAGCTAAAAGTTATCAAACATTTGTAAACAAGGATCTTACAAATTTTCAAGCTAAAATAGATATGTCGCAAACGCAGATAATTACAAATAGAAATACGAATAATTATATAGTTGGACCAATAACAATAAATTATCCGTATTACGAAGATATATCATATTTAAAATCAATATATTTAAAGATAAACGAAGATAAAGGAGCATCATCAAAAACATTAATATATGATGAAAATAATGATGACTTTGAAATAGAATTTATAGGGCAAAAGGTATCTGGCTCAAATGGATTAAAAAAGGAATATCCTGCATCTGGAAGCCAATTTTATATAAAATTTTCTGCTTCTGAGACAGCATATCCGACAAAAGTTGGATTGTATGCAGATGTAGAACACATTAAAAGTTCGAAAATTGAGTATAACGAGCTTGACACAAAAGCTAATGTATATCAATATATTGGATTTGTTGCAAGTAGTAGAGATTATAATGCAGACCATAGAAAAAAACGTCTAAGACTGGCATATGGAACTGCACATGCTACAATTACATATTCATACAAGGTGCGTGTGCCCAAAAAAATCATATATGTTTTTGGAATTCCAGTTGTAGTATCTTGGAAATGGGTAACTAGCTATGGATGGAAAAATTTCACTATAGATTCAAACCACTATAGAGATAGAACATATGATATTGCACAACCATTTGTAATGATGACAAGAGAACCTGTAGATGAGATAAAATCTCAGAAATTGACAGTCACTTTGGAAGGAAAACGTGAGTATGATGTATATCATATAGAACAACATAAAGATAATATAACTCCTCCAAAAAATCCTGGTATAAATACAGATACATCAGTAATTGATTTAACTATGAAGATTTCAGGTAAAGTATGGGTAGATGGAAGTGTAGGAAAAGAAAACCAATATGATGGTAAAAATGGTGAAGGGGATACTCCGATGTCAAATGTAAAAGTTTCGTTATACGAGGTATCAAAAAAGCCAACCACAAGCACAAAACCAAAGCCAACATTACCAACACCAACAAATCCAGATGAACCTCAAACACCAACAATAACTGCTCCAAGATTTCTAGTATATAATAGAAATACTGGAGAAGCTCTTTTAGAAAGAGGAAGCACAACACAATGTTCAGTTGCATCTATTACTAAAATAGTAACAGCATTAGTTGTCGCAGAACGAATGAACCTAGACGATGTAGTAACAGTTAATAGAACTGCTGCAGGTGAAAATCTAAGAAAAAGTACTTGGAGTCCAAAATTACAAATAGTAGGACTTGAGGCTGGAGACAAAGTTACAGTAAGAGACTTGTTAAGAGCAGTACTTGTATATTCAGGTTGTGATGCGGCGCAAGCGCTTGCAGACTATATGCCTGGAGGTAGCCAAGCTTTCGTAAATTTAATGAATGAAAAAGTACGTTCATTAGGCGCAACTTCTAGTCACTTCGTTACTCCATTTGGTGTAAAAGCAGAAGATAAATCTTCTGCTAAGGACTTGGCTAAAATACTAGATGCTGCAATGGATAACCCAATATTTGCAGAGTACTTTAAAGAAGGAGAAAATCAATCAACATCTATAACAATTACAAGAAATGGTACAAGTTTCCAAAGATCACTTTACAGTACAAACCCATTAAAAACAACACCAGGAATAGAAGGAACAAAAACAGGTCAAATTAGGGTTTCTGGCTACTGTGTAATTGCTTCATTTGTATATAAAAATGAAGAATATGCAATAGTTGTACTAGGTGGAACAACAAAAGAAAATAGAAATTCAGATGCAAGAAAACTTGCTCAATGGTTATTAGAAAAAATATTATATGAAAAGAGCAAAGAAGGAAAAACAGATTCTACTACCGGTTCTACTGGAAGCACAACAGGAGGAAGTACTGGTGGAACAAGTTCTTCAACGTTTATTGAAAAAGGAAGATTTGTAGCAGCAACAACAACAGATGAGAATGGATATTATGAATTTTATGGTTTGAATTCTATGTACAATTATTACGTAAAATTCACATATAATGGACAATATTATGAACCAACAAAATATAATGCTAACAGAGATGATGAAAATTGGGACAACAATTCTAAAGGAATGGATGTCGCGGATGAAAGAAATATATTTAATGCTAAGTTTAGAGATATTGGTTCGGCACCAGAGAACTTACTAGAACCGGCTGCCGAGATGCATACAAGAGCAGAATTAAAAGAACAAGGCTTAATAGATGATTTTGGCAACATAGTAGGAGAAGTAAGCGAAGATGGAACAAGAGAATCTACAGACACATATGTAAATGAGAGCATGATGGATTCATATACATGTAATGGAACAAAAAAGATGGATTTATATCCAAACATTGATGTATTCGTAAATGATGACAAAAAACATAGTTTACTAGAAACGTCTCAAGTATTAGACCTAATAGAAAGTAAGGACGTAAAAACATTATATGCGGATCCAGATGTTATGAGACATGTAAATCAAGGTCTTGTTGAAAGAGAAATTGTAGATTTAGCATTAAGAAAAGATGTATACAAAGCAACACTAGAAATTAATGGAGAAGTGGAAGAATATACATATGACAAGAGAAACAGCGTAATTTATGAAGGATGTTGGGATATAAAAGGCAGAAATAATGGATATTATAATCAAAACTATACAAGAGAAATTTATAGAGAAGACTATTCGTATAAAGTGGATGATTATAGTAATTTAGGAATTGCGTCGAATTTACTTGGATTATCACAAGATTCTGAATTAAAGGTATTTATAACATATAGGTTTACTATACGTAATAGTTCATATGGAATTGCGACTGCTGTAACAGAAGTTGTAGATTATTATGATCCTGATTTTACACCGGTTCCAGAACGCTCATATTTAGGAGATAAGGACGGAAAAAGTATAGGAAGCATAACATTAAATGAAAAGAGTAGATATTCAGAATCAACAATGAAGAAAATGGATGGATATAATACAATATATGTAACAGGTTCAAATATATATAGTAGTGCAAAAGATGATGTGGCAACAGCAGGCTGTTTCCCATTATCAGATCCAGATAAGAATAAAGACATATATTTCTATGTAACATTTGAAGTTAAGAAAGATGCAAATAGAAACATACTTCTAGATAATGATTCGGGTAAAGAAAATGTTGCAGAAATAAATGGTTATAAATCTTATTATGGAATAAAAGCAGTTGCTCCAAACTTTGGAAATACACAAGCTATGGCAGAGTTTGTAAGAGGAGATATTGCAGGTATTCCAGATACAGATTCAACACCAGGTAACTTACGTGAAATCGATACTTCTAAATTTGAAGATGATACAGATAAAGCTCCAAACATTAAAATTACGTTAAACCGTCAAAATGTTAGAACAATAAAAGGAACTGTTTGGGAAGATAAACGTACAGAAGAAGAGAATAATGCAATGGTTGGAAATGGAAAACGTGATGCTGGTGAAACTGGTATAAACGGAGTAAGAGTACAACTTGTAGAGCTAAAGGAAAAATCTAATGGAGATGGCGTAGATGGAACAAGGTATGAATATATCTGGAAAGAAGTAAAAACTGGAGATACTAGCCAGACTCTGTCGACGGTAATACCGAGAAGAGGAAATGTAACATTCTCAGACTTAACGTCACAAGGAATTGGAACTGGAGAGTATTTATTCCAAGGATTAATCCCAGGGGAATACATTGTGAGATTCATATATGGTTCAACAGACGAAACTGTGTTATCTGAAAAAGCTGTTGATTATAAAACAGGAGAAATTATATCAAACCCTGTAACACAAAAACTGGGATATAATGGAGAAACAACAATAAATCAAAAATCTTATAATGGTAATGATTACAAATCTACATCATATCAAGTAGAATCTGAATTATTTAATGGAGTGGGAGCATATAGAAATATTACTTCTGGTTCATATAAGTACAATTTTGAAGAAGCAGATGACAAGAATCAATCAGATGCAAAAGATATAATGAGAGACATGGATTATAGTAACCTTGCAAGCATAATAGAAAGTATAGGAAATTGGAGACTAAAAGTAGCTAAAAATCCACAAAACTTAACAAATATTGACCATACAAGAGAAATAGTAGAGAAATATTCTAATGGAGATGCAACAAATGAGCTAGCAGAGATTCTAGCATCATATGAGCATTTGCCATCAAGCGAAAGCAAGGCAAGAGAGAATTTAGATACATTTATTAAGAATACGTATATGGTAGCAGAAACTGGTATTATAGACATGAAATACGAATATAATAGGGAAGAATCTGGTACAAGCTCTACAGGAAAAGGAAATATAGGAAGTTCAAATGATGATGAACAAGGTGGACACTATGTACTTGAAAAATTAGACTTTGGATTAGTTGAAAGACCAAAAGCACAATTAAAAGTTACAAAGCAAGTAACAAATGTAAAAATGACTTTAGCTAATAACAGTGTGCTATTTGATGCAGTTGAAAAAGCAACAAACGTATTATGGATGGATCACACAGCTCACGGACAAGACACAAAAAATGTTTATAGTACAAACAAAAACTATAAAAATTATCTAATGTTGAATCCTATTGTAAGAGCAAAAGCGTCAAGCAAAGGCAAAGTTCAACTTACAATGGACCAAGAACTTATGCATGGAGCGACACTTCAAATAACATATGCAATAACTGTTGCAAATGTTGGTGAAGTAGATTATAAAGAAGACCAATTCTACTATACTGGAAGGGTTGGGGACACTGGTACAATAGTAAAAACAAATCCAAGAAAGTTAATTGACTATGTTGGAACACAAGTTCACGAATGGGATGATAGAGATGATAATACGGCAACTAGAAACAATTTACAATTCAGTAGTGAGTTGAATCCAGAGTGGCAAGTAATTGACAAAGATAATGTATTAGGTAGTTTGGTAAATAAAAAATATGAAAGTGGTGTAAAAAAATACACCAAAGACCACATAATTGTAACAGAAACTATATCGAAAGACTTAATTCCATTAATTGCAGACAATTCGAAAGCAAAAGATAATATTGCAAAGGAATTCAAGGAGAACCCAATGAACGCATTAGAAACAGTAAATGCATCACAAAGTGTAAGCGGAGTTCAATTAATATTAACTCAGATGATTACACAAGATAACACAGATGATGATAAAACTTACAACAATATGGTAGAGCTTGTAACAACAAAGAATACAGTCGGAAGAAAGATGGCATATTCAATTGTTGGCAACCAAGACCCAACAATAGAACCATATGAAATAGACGCAGACGACTCACAAGATGTTGTAATTTTACCACCATTTGGTAACACACCAATATTCTATGTATTAATAAGTGCAGTAGCATTCATATTAATAGCAGGTATTACTATAACAATAGTTGTATTAAAAAAGCATAAATAGAATAAATAAAATTCTAATTATTAAGATAAAAACTTGATAATTAGAATTTTTTTTGCCGAACAAGTGAAAAACTTAGGGAAATATATATAGTAGGAATAATAATAAATTAACATAAAAATGTACAAACTGCAAAAAGCTTGAAATAAGCGGGAAAAATTAATTACTTTTAGAAGTAAAAATAATTATAAAAAAATAAATGATTAAAAATGTAATAAAAATTTAATAAATGTGCTAGTAATGCCTTCCGCAAGCGGGTTTCAATTGCTTTTTTATCGTAATTTAAAGATCCATTGAAAAAACTGGGAAAAAATGCAATAATATAATATGAATAATAAGATTACATAACTTTAAAAAAGATTAAAAAAACATTGAAAAATAAGCAAAAATAGAGTATAATTAATTACAGTGAATTTTTTAAGGAGGAGCAAAGATGCAACAAAAATTAATTAAAGTAATTGCAGTGCTATTAACCACAACAATATTGTATGCCAATTCAGCAGTAGTAGTAAGCTATGCGGCAGACAATTTTTTAAGTGCAAAAGCATTAGAAAATCAAGGAACATCAACTACAAATGAAAATGTAGAGTTTGATGTTTATTATGATGGAGGAAAACATACTGTTTCAGCAGATGTTAATGCAGAAGATACGAAATTAAATATTGCATTAAACGTAAAAAAGACTGGATATATAAAAGATGCAGTAGTAGACTTCTCAGACACAAACTTTAAAATTGCAAAAACAGAAGAATCTGATAACATTCAAGCAGTAGATGCAGAAAACAAAAAAATAAGCTTTAACCAAATAAACAATGGCGAGAATGTAACAGAAACAATAAACATAGCATTAGACAAAAAAGATGAAATAAGTGAAGATATGTTTGACAGAGATAATACAATAAAATTTACTGGAACATATGTAAATGCTAAAGGTGAAGAAGTTGCAGTTAAGAAAGATATAGTAGTTCACACAAGCTGGACAGCATCAACTGCAAAAGCTAAGCTAGGTTATAAAATTACAAAATACATTCCATATTCAGCAAACAATGTAAGCAAGCTAATCACTCAAGGCAAAATTACATCATATGTTGAAAACAGCGTGTTACCAATAAAGAATACAAACATAGAAGTCAATGCTCCAAAAATTAATAATAAATATCCAGAAACAGTTACAGTAGTTGCAAACTCTACAAATGCAACAAATGGTGACGCAAACGGAGATAATTTTTCTAAGGATAACTGGTCATATGATAGCACAACTGGAAAAATAACAATTACAGTAAATAATAATGCTGTAAATGGAAAAATCCAATGGGCTAAAAATACAACAGATGAATTTATAGTAACATACATATATTCATCAGATGTATATGAAGCTGTAAAAGATTCAGTTACAAGAGTTACATATGATGCAAGCTCAAGCATGAACTTATATGTACAAAGTGGAGTAAACAAAGTAAGTGCACATGTAGATGGATACGAAGATCAAACTAAAAAAATAGGAGATATAGTAGAATTTACATCTAATGCAACACAAAGCATAAGCAAAGGTTACATATATAATAACAAAAATGCTGCAGACGAAAATAAAAAGGAAACAGAATATGTGGCACAGTATACAGCCCATGTTTCATATGCAGATGTAATAGATGCAATAGTATTAAAACAAGATGTTGACCAATTTGCAACTGCAAATGGAAGCGAACAATCAACAACAGTTGGTGGAGTAAATTATGCTTACAACAAAACACTAGCAATATCAAAACAAGAATTTGATAAAGTGTTTGGGGAAAATGGTGAAATTACTATTTTAAATGAAGCAGGAACAACACTTGCAACAATAAACAAAGATACAGAAGTAAAAGACAATAAAATAGTAGTAAACTTAGTACCATTTAATACAAACAGTATAACAATAAAAACATCAAAACCACAAGCAGAAGGAAATGTTATATTCGAAATAACAAAAGCTTTAGCTAAAAATATTGAATACAGTACAAGCCAATTAAAGAGTTTTACACAAATAAAAACTCAAGTAACAGGAACAGCAAAAAATTCTGATATAGATATTGTTAGTACAGAAAGTACAAAAAACGTTGATTTAACAGAACCAACACAAAAAGCAAGTATAACAACAAGTAATAATAGACTATCTACAATAGTAAAAAATGAAAATGTAGAAATTAAAGTTACACTAGAAAATGACAGCGCAGACGACACTATGTATACAAACCCAAAAATTAAAATTACATTTTCAGAAAATATAGAAACAATCAATGTGAAAGATTGTAAAGTATATTTCGATGATGAGCTTGAAATTGATGAAGATTCTATAATGTTTTATGAAAATGGTGACGGTACAAAAACACTAGAATTAAAATTAAAAGGAACACAAACAAAATATAATAATGTTGCTGCCAAGGGTGCAACAGTTGTATTAACAACAGACATTACATTAAATACATTAACACCAACAACAAATACACAAATAACAGCAGAAATAACAAATGGAGATTCAACGGTTACAAATGTAGCAACAGATGTTAAATATATTGCTCCATCAGGAGTTGTAACAACAAACTCAATGACAGGATACAATGGAGACGAAAAAATAGAAGTTATTAATGGAGAATCTCAAAAAGCCTTAATACCAACAAAAGCAGAACAAAAAGAAGTTACATACACAATGAATGTAATAAACAATTATGAAAACACACTAGACCATGTTGTTGTATTAGGAAGAACACCATTTAAAGATAACAAAGATGTATCAACATCATTAAGTTTAGGCTCAAATATTACAATGCCACTTGCATCTGGAATAACAGTAACAGGAGTAGATGCTTCAAAAGTTACAATATATTATTCAGAAAATGGGGAGGCAACAACAGACCTATCTAATTCACAAAATGGATGGACAACAAGTGTAACAGATTATACAAAAATAAAATCTTACATGATAGTGTTAAATGAAGATTATGCAATGAACGGTGGAGACACAATTACATTTTCATATAAAGCAACATTACCTGCAAACTTAGACTATGATCAAGAAGTATATGAAAATTATGGAGTATTTTTCAACAATAATAAAACATCTGGAACAATTACAGATAAAGCAATAGCAACAAAAATAGGTTTTACAACAGGAAGTATTGCTAAATTAGATGCAAAATTAACATCAACAATAGGCGAAGGTGCTAGCGTAAAATCTGGAGAAATACTTGAATATGAATTAACAATAAATAATACTGGTGTAGTAGATGCAGAAAACACAACAGTAGAAATAAAATTGCCACCTGAATTAAGCTTTATTCCACAAGATGGAGATGACTATACATATAAAGTTCCAGAAGATGAAGAATATGATGAGTCTAGATATGAGGAATTATTGAATTTACCAGAAAATGAAGTAATTGATCTAACAAAATATGAAAATTTGATTAGTGAATTGCAACAATATGAAGATAATGATGTTGATTCTGAAGTATTAAAAATTAATTTAGGAAAAATTACGGCTAATTCAACGTTAAAAAAGACTCTTAAATTTAGAGCTCAAAGTGATGAAACAAAGAAAGTTGAATTAAAAGCAACAGTTGGATATAGTGATATGATATCAGTAGAAACAAATACTGTATCAAATATAATTGAAAAAGTATATTTCGACACACAAATCGGTTCAAAATATAAGAGCCTCAAAGAAGGAGAAACATATTCTTTCCAAATCGCACTAAGATCATCTCAATATAATTATGAGCTTGAAAATGAAAGTGTTGATAATAGCAGAAAAAATACAGTTGTTACAATCACATTGCCAGATGAGCTAGAGTACGACTCTATAAAATTAACAAGATTTAATGAAGATACATTTGAAGAAGATGATATTACTTCAACAGCAAATGTCAAAGTAAGCGGCAGAAAAGTAACTGTAAAAGTCGGAGATGTAGATGGAGAGAGAGGCAAAACCTTAATTATAAACACAAAAGTTGGAAAACTAGCAAATGAAGTTTACAAAAAAGAGGTAACTATTACAAGTAATATAAAAGCTGACAATACAGAAACAGAGAACATTGATGATATATCAGTTACAATAAATAAACCAGGAATTAATGTTGCACAAACAGCCAATATTCCTACTGGAACAACAATATCAGCAGGAGAAGATTTTGCATACACATTTACTATACAAAATTTATCAGACATATATTTAAATGATGTAGAATTTACAGACGCATTACCTACAGAAGTAACATTTAAATATTTAGAGATTGTATATGAAGATGGCACAATTGATAGTAGTTTTAATATAAATAGTGATGGAAGTATAAATACAAAATTCTACTTATCTGCAGGACAAAAAGTAACAATAAATGTACATGTAGTAGCAAACTCAATAGACAATGATACAGAAATATCAAATAAAGCGAAGTTTAAAAATGAGGATATTGGAGAAGTAGAAACAAATTCAGTATCACACATAGTTAAACATTTTGAAAAAACAGATGTAAACGTAGATCCAGATGATACAAATAAGGAAACAAGAAAAGTAATAGGAACTGTATGGGTTGATGCTAATAAAGACGGAGTAAAAGATGCAAATGAACAAAGAGTTTCAGGAGTTAAAGTTTTATTATTAAATAATAATACAAGCAATATTGCAATGAATTCAAATAATGAACAATGCATAACAACAACCGGAACAGATGGTTCATACATGTTTAACAATGTACCACAAGGTAAATACAGTGTAATATTCTTCTATGATTCAGCAAATTATAGCCCTACAACATATAAAAAATCTGGAGTAAGTGATGAACAAAATTCAGATGCTATAGATAAAACAGTTAACTATGAAGGAAAAGATCAAATAGCAGCTGTTACAGAGGAAATAGTATTAGCAGATACAAATCAATTCAATATTGATTTGGGTATAGTCGAAGATGCTAAATTTGATTTGAAACTAGATAAAGTTGTACAAGCAATAACAGTAAACAACGGAAAAAATACAAAAGAACATGTTTACAATAGTAAACTTGCAAAATTAGATTTTGAATCTAAATATGCAAATACATCATCAATGGTTGTTGAATATAAATTCACAATTACAAATGAGGGTGGAATTGCAGGATATGTTAAGAAATTAGCAGATTATTTACCAGAAGAATTAAAATTCAATTCTGAATTGAATAAAGACTGGTATGAAGGTAAAGATGGAGTTATATATAATGCTTCACTTGCAAACACAATAATTAATCCAGGAGAAAGCAAAGAAGTAACATTAATATTAACAAAGAATATGAATGGTGACGATGATTTTGGATTAATAAATAACTCAGCAGAAATATATGAAACATCAAATGATTATGGTGCATTAGATATTGACTCAACACCTGGTAATAAGGCTACAAATGAAGATGACTACTCAACAGCAAATGTACTAACATCTGTAAAAACAGGTGACGTAGTAATTTATACTACATTAATAATAACGATAATTACAATAGTTGGAGTAGGAATTTACATGATAAAAAAGAAAGTATTAATATAGAAAGGAGATAGAGTGATGAAGAAAAATAAAACATTAAAAAAATGTTTAATAACAACAATAGCAACTGCAGCAATTTCAATAACAGCATTTTTTACTACAAGCAATGTCTCATTAGCATATGGAACTTGGCAAGGAAATGCGACTAGTGGTATGCCACAATTAAGCTATAGTGATTCTGGTCTATTTCCTCAAATATTAAAACAAAGAACTTTTACGGGAAATGCAGATAATCAATTTCCATATGAAGCTTGGACAACGGATATGAGTACTGGTACAGTATATTGTAATGATGCTGGTAAAGCTGTAAGATATGGTGAATTCGATTCCGAGAAACATTATATAGATGAAATTGGTTATACAACAAGTAATGGATATGGGTATTCGGCTTTTGAGAGAAAGGTAAAACAGTATTTATGGCAGGTGGCAAAAGAAGATGCAGACCGTGCAGGAAGAACATTTTTATTTGCGGTATGTAGCAATATACATTACGAACAAAAATATGGACCTGGAACCCAAGGCTCTGAAAAATGGGCAATTGAAAAAGACAAACCTATGATTTCGGTAAGGTATGGGGCTATAGTTGCAGAAAACCAAAACCTAGAAATTATGAGCGCACAATCTAAAGCCAGAAGCGAGTCTAAAGAACTTATGAAAGAGTTATTATCTAAATTAGGCGATTGGAAGACTCCAAAAGATACTGACGACGATACAACAAATCCAGCAAATAAACAAAAAGACTGGAATGGCGATGCAATATATGGTCCGGAAGTTGTTATAATGGAAACTCAAGACAGAGCAGAAGATCATTATAAACAGGTTGGATCTACAGAGGCCACAACAAATACACAACTATCTTTTGTATTAACTACAATGGAAAATGCTTATTCAGGAACAACTGGTTCAATACGTAATAGATATTCTCTATCAGATATTCAGACTGCACATTGGAAGGTTGCAGACTTAGATGGAATTATACCTAATGGAAACCATTTAACAAGCAATGGATTAACACTTTACAACAAAGCATTATCATACCAAAAGTTCTTGGATACATATATTAATGGCAGTGGATATAAAGCACAGGTTCATGGTATTAAGAGTGATTCATATTCTTCTGGAACAAAAACAGGAAAACAAGACGAAAAAAATACTAACAGTGTTACAGAAGACCCTCAAGCAGAAGCACAGGTAATTGTAAACCAAGCAACTAAAAGCTATATTGTAGGACCTCTAAGCGTTACATACCCATATTATGAAGATATTTCATACATGAAGGCAATATATTTAGTAACAGATAAGGGAACTGATAACGAAAAAACATTAGTATATGATGAAAATACAGATGACTTTGAAATAGAATTTATTGGAGCAACTGTATCGGGTTCAAACGGATTGAAAAAGAAATATCCTGCATCAAATGCTAAATTCTACGTAAAATTCTCGGCTGAAAAAACAAATTATCCAAAAACAGTAAACATGTATGTGGACCTTGAATATCTTGAAAAATCAACTGTTAAATTTAATATATTAGATACAAAAGCAAATGTATACCAATATATTGGATATGTTGCAACAACAAGTTATAGCAAATACCGTTTAAGAGAAGGATACGGAATGGGAACAGTTAGATATGCATATGAACGTAAGACTTTATTTGGGTCATATGTAGCGTATAAAAAGTTGACTGTAAATTACCTTTCTTCTTCAAAAGGTGTAATTGTCGTACAACCATTCGTACAGATGACTGAATATCCAGTTAGAAGCCTACGTGCTCAACAGTTAAGGGTTGCTCTTGAAGGAAGCAGAACATATAACATATATACTGCAACAGTAAGTGCAAAACCAGACAGCAAAAAGCCAGATAAGCCAGATACACCAGACATAGACATTCCAATTAATTTAACATTCGAATTAGGCGGAAGAGTTTGGGTAGATGGCACAGTAGGAAAAGAAAATGATTATGATGGATTATTTAATAAGCAAACAGATACACCAATGTCAAATGTAAAAGTTTCACTATATCAAGTATCTGGATTAGATGGAAATCAATCAGGAAAATTTATTGCAGCAACAACAACAGATAATAATGGAGAATACTTATTCCAAAAACAAAATGCAATGTACCAATACTATGTAAAATTCACATATAATGGTCAATATTATCAACCAACAGTTTATAATGTAAACAGACAAGATTCAAACTGGGATAATACATCAAAAGGCTTAGACATATTAAAAGAAAGAGATACTTTCAATGCAAGCTTTAGAGAAATTGGTTCAGCTCCAAAGAATACAGTTACAACAAACAATCCAAGTGAAATGCATACAAGAGATGAACTTGAAAAAGCTGGAACAATTGATAAGTTTGGAAACATAAAGGGAGAAGTAAGTTCAAATGGAGAAAGAAAGTCTAAAGACGAATATGTAAATCAATCTATGATGGATGCGTATACATGTAATGGAACATCAACCAAAGATTTATATCCAGGATTCCAAGTATTTGTAACAGAAGATTTCTTAAATGCAAAATCAAATACTGCACAAGTATTGAAATTTGTAGCAGCACAAAAAATTGAAACATTGTACAAGAATCCAGATGTAATGCATCATATTAACTTAGGATTAGTTCTAAGAGAACAATTAGACTTAGCCTTAAGAAAAGATGTATACAAAGCAACATTAGAGATTAATGGAAAAACACAAGTGTATACATATAATAAGAGAGATGGATTAGAAAGAGACGCAGCTGGAAACTCTTACTGGGAGGTCAAGACAAGACTTTCAGATGCAAGTTACTATGGAAATGATTACTCAAGAGAGCTATACAGAGAAGATTATGATTACAAAGTAGATAATTATTCAATAGTAGATAATGCTACTACATTAGAAAATTTAGGATTATCTGAGGATTCTGAATTGAAAGTATATGTAACATATAAATTTACAATACGTAATAGGTCAGAAAATATCGCAGCAGCTGTAACAGAAGTTGTGGATTACTATGATGCGGATTACGCATATGTACAAGACCGCTCATATTTAGGAGATAATAACGGAAATAAGATCGGAAATGTATATTTGAAAGATGCTAGTAGATATGGGGTAGAAACTCAAACTACAATAGCCGGATATAAGAACTTATATATTACAGGTGATCAAAGCTACAGTAATGCAACAAATGATACTGTAACAAGCAACATGTTCCCATTATCAGACCCAGATGACAACAAAGATGTATACTTCTATGTAACATTTATGGTAAACAAAGATGCTGCAAGAAACATACTTCTAGATGAAGATGCTGCAAGTGGAACAGCCAAGGGTGTTGGTAAAGAAAATATTGCAGAAATTAATGGATACAAATCATACTATGGACAAAAAGCAAAAGCTCCAAATACAGACAATTCTCAAACACAACAAGAATACAAAACTGGAGATATTGCTGGTATAGCAGATTGCAACTCTACACCAGGTAACCTAAACCCAACAGATGTACCAAAAGACGGAGCAATTAAATATGAGAACTTCGAAAATGATACAGATAAAGCTCCAAATATTAGAATTATTCTAAACAGAGATAACTTAAGAACAGTAGAAGGAACGGTATTTGAGGATACTAGAAATGTAGATGAACAAAATGCAAGAGTCGGAGATGGACTAAAAGACAATGAAACCGGAATAAACGGTGTAAGAGTACAATTAGTTGAGTTAAGACAAGGAAAAGACGGAAAAACATATGAGTATATATGGAAAGAAGTTCTTTCTGGAAACACTGATTCAACAACACCAATTATAAACAACAGTGGTTTAGTACCAAATTATACAATAGACACTGCTAACGCTGATGGTAAATACAAATTTACATCATTTGCACCAGGTAACTACATTGTAAGATTTATATATGGTTCTGGTGAGAGCACAGTTCTTGGAACAACATACACAAATTATAACAATGGAAACGAAGAAGAAAATCCTGTAACAAACTTATATGCTTCACAAGAAGGGTATAAGAAGAAAACAGAAGGAAGTGGATACTCTGCTTCATCTGCAAACATAGGATTAAACAAGAATTCTTATAATGGTCAAGACTATAAATCAACTTCATATCAAGTTGGTGTAAACAATGGCTCAGGAGCATACACGAACAATAAAACAGGTTCATATGAATATAACTTTAGAGAAGCAGACAAAGGACAATATTCAGATGCCAAAGATATAATGAACAAGGATGACAATGTTGTAAATGTTGCACCAAATGCAGATTACTTAGTAAACTGCAACAATGCAAGAAAAAATGTTGAGGCTTACTCTAATGGAGATATGACAAACCACTTAGCAGAAATATTAGCTTCTTATGAAAGCATACCAGAATATAATGGTACAAAATATACTGCTGAAGAAATGAAAAACTTGTTAAATGAATTTATGAAAAATACATATATGATTGCAGAATCTGGAAAAATAGATGTGAACTTCGAATATAACAGAAATGGTGAAGAACCTGGAGTAACAAATACATCTGGTACAGGACATGATAATATAGGTAAAGAAAATTATCAAATGGCTGGCTACTACGTATTAAAAGACTTAGACTTAGGTTTAGTACAAAGACCAAAGGCACAGCTTAAAGTTACAAAACAAATTACAAATGTTAAATTAACACTTGCAAACAATAGCACATTATTCGATGCATCTGCTAGAGCAACAAACGTATTATGGATAAATCATATAGCTCACGGACAGGATACAGAAAATGAGTATAGCACAAACAAGAACTACAACAATAGTTTAATGCTAAACCCAGTAGTAAGACAAAACTCTACAAATAAAGGTAAAGTACAACTTACAATGGATGAAGAATTGATGCATGGTTCAACACTTCAAATAACATATGCTATAACAGTAGCAAACGTTGGTGAAGTTGACTATAATGAAGAACAATTCTACTACACGGGAAAAGTTGCAGACACAAGCACAATAGTAAAAACAGATCCAAAAGTTTTAGTTGACTATGTTGGAACACAAGTACATGATTACAATTCAAACGATGATAACACAGCAACAAGAAATAACTTACAATTTAACAAGGCTCAAAACCCAGATTGGAATACAATTTCAAGTGCAGACTTGTTAAACAATGGATTGTTAAATACTAGATTAACAGATAATGTTAATAAGTATACAGACGGTCACATTATAACAACAACAGCTGCTTCGAAAGGTTTAATACCAGTAATTGCAGACCAATCAAATGTAAAAGACAAAATTGCCAAAGCATTTAAAGATGACCCAATGAACGCATTAAACACTGTAAACAGTACACAAAGCGTAAGCGGAGTACAATTAATATTAACACAAATGATTACTCAAGACAGTAGTAGTGATGACAGAGTATACAACAACATGACAGAACTTGTAACAACACAAAATACAGTTGGTAGAAAAATGTCATACTCAGTTGTAGGTAACCAAGACCCAACAATGGAGCCACGCGAAATAGATGCAGACGATTCTCAAGAAGTAGTAATATTACCTCCATTTGGTAACACACATCTATTCTACGTATTAGGCGGAGCAATAGCTTTAATCCTAATTGCAGGAATAACAATAACATTGGTAGTATTAAAAAAGAGAAAATAATCTAAACAATAAAAATTAGAGATATGTGAAAACATGTCTCTAATTTTTTTACTATATAGAGTTGTTTGGAATTTATTTGATACGATTAATTAGTCTGACTTAAAAATTATTTTTGATATAGGAATTATAAAACGATTTAAAACTTCTTGAACCGTGAACAACAAAATGTATGTAAACTGTTTTTGAATCTTCAGAAATATCATAAACTATTCGATACTTTTTATAAATGAGTTCTCGTAAATGTTTATCTGGAAGTTCGGGAACATATCTACCTAAATATGGAGCTTTTTCCAACTCATATATGCGAGAATATATGTTTTCTGAGGTTTCATTCGCATATTTAATAGAGTCATGTGATATATATTCAAAAATAGAATCTATATCTTCATGAGCCTCATTTGACATGAAAATTTGCATATTTTTTCCTCATCCTTTCTTTAGATTCTTCAATAGACATTACTCTACCATTTTTTATATCATCTTTGCTTTTTTGTAATTTCGAATGTAGATATAAAGTATAAACTGCATCGTCCCAAGTTGTATTGTCAGGTAAAGTATTGACTGTTGCAAGAATTTCTTGCTTTTCATTAATCATAAATTTCACTATCCTTTCTTAAAAAATCTAATAATAGTATAACACGAATATATTAAAAATACTATGTTTTTTTGATTTTTATTTTCAAATTCAAAACGAGAAAACAAGTGATACCATTTTTGAAAGCAAGACCTGAGTTCGCCTTTTGAGGAGTCCGAAGGAGCTTCGACTAAGAACAATGTGTCGAGGCTAAAAAAAGGGTATCATTAGTTTTATTTTTATGTACGAAACAATAGAAAGTTTTTCTAAATTTTTCATATTTTCTATTGACATAAACATACCAAAAATTGTATAATTAGTATAGTGTTGATAATATGGAATATTTTCAACAAAATTTAAATTTTATTAATCTCCAACGAGATAGCAAGGGTGGTTAATATTAATAAATTAGTAATCAAAAGTACTAAATAAAATAGGGAACATACAAAAGAACTAATTGACAAAAACAGTATAGATTGTCAATAGGTTTTTTGTTGTCTTTTTATGTTATTGATAAATTATCAAAAAAGAGGAATTGTTTTAGAAAATACTAGTGAAAAGCAAGCTTAAAGGAGCAGTGAGCAAGCAATTTACAAAGTGGCTAAAAACAAGAAGGACTTTTTTGAAATCTTATATATTTCAAATTCTGCTTTAATTTTTATTATGAGGTGAGTAACTTTGAATCTAAAAGAAGTAAAACACGAAAAATGCACAAGAAAATCTTTTTCTAAGATAGGTGATTTCGTAGAAATGCCTAACTTAATTCAAGTACAAAAAGATTCTTATAATTGGTTTATAGAGGAAGGTTTAGGCGAAGTATTAAAAGATATTTCTCCAATAGTTGACTACTCTGGAAACTTAGTACTTGAATTCTTAGACTATCACATGGAAGAAAAAACAAAGTACACAATGGAAGAGGCAAAAGAGAGAGACGCTACATATTCAACAAGATTACATGTTAAAGTTCGTCTTATCAACAAGGAAACTGGTGAAATTAAAGAGCAAGAAATCTATTTAGGTGACTTCCCAGTAATGACAGACAGTGCAACATTTATTATCAATGGAGCAGAGAGAGTAATTGTAAGCCAATTAGTTCGTTCTCCATCTTGTTACTATGCACAAGACTACGACAAAACAGGAAAAAGAATATACACATCTACTGTTATGCCTATAAGAGGTGCATGGCTAGAATATGAAACAGATGGAAATGATATTTTCTATGTAAGAGTTGATAGAACAAGAAAATTACCTGTTACATCTTTATTAAGAAGTATAGGATTTGTAACAGATGAGCAAATATTAGACTTATTTGCAAATGATCCAAAAATCAAGGCGACTCTTGATAAGGATCCAATAAAAACTCAAGATGAAGCAATAATTGAAATATATAAGAAATTAAGACCAGGGGAACTTCCAACAGCTGATGCTGCTAGAAACTTATTCGATGGTTTATTCTTCGACAACAGAAGATATGACTTAGCAAAAGTAGGAAGATACAAATTTAATAAAAAATTATGTTTAGCAACTAGAATAACAGGACAAGTTGCTTATGATGATATAGTAGATCCATCAACAGGTGAAGTTTTAGCAGAAAAGAATACAAGAATTACTGCTGAAGCTGCTGAAGCTATTCAAGATTCTGGAATTAACATAGTAGATGTATTAGTTGATGACCAAAAAGTAAGAGTAATAGGAAATGGAATAGTAAATATCCACAAAATGTTACCAAATGTGGATTTATCTGACCTTCACTTCAAAGAAGGAGTTAATTACAATGTATTAAAATCTATAATGGATACAACTCCAGACGAGAAATTACATGATGTAATTAAAGAAAGATACAACGAATTAGTTCCTCTAACAATCACAACAGAGGATATGATTGCATCTATCAGTTACTTATTAAATCTAGATTATGGAATAGGAAAAGTTGATGATATAGATCACTTAGGAAACAGACGTATTAGATGTGTTGGTGAGTTACTACAAAACCAATTCAGAATTGGTTTAACGAGACTTGAAAGAGTTGTTCGTGAAAGAATGACAATACAAGACTTAGACTCTGTAACACCACAAACATTAATAAATACAAAACCTATTACATCATCAATAAGAGAATTCTTTGGAAGCTCTCAATTATCACAATTCATGGATCAAACAAACCCATTATCAGAGCTTACTCATAAGAGAAGAATTTCTGCATTAGGACCTGGAGGTCTTTCTCGTGAAAGAGCTGGATTCGAGGTTCGTGATATTCACTATACTCACTATGGTAGACTATGCCCAGTTGAATCTCCAGAAGGACCAAACATTGGACTTATCTCTGCACTTTCATCATTTGCTATGATAGACGAATATGGATTTGTAGAAACACCATATAGAAAAGTTGATAAAGAAACAGGTAAATTAACAGATATAGTTGATTATATGCCTGCTGATGAAGAAGATAAATATACAATCGCACAAGCATCAGAACCAGTAGATGCAGAAGGCAGATTCGTAAACAAAATGGTAAAAGTAAGACGTAGATCTGAAATTACAGAGGTTAAGGCAAGCGAAGTAGACTATGTAGATGTTTCACCAAAACAATTAGTTTCTGTTGCTGCTGCCATGATACCTTTCTTGGAGCACGATGATGTTAAGCGTTCTCTAATGGGATCTAACATGCAACGTCAAGCAGTTCCACTTTTAATACCAGAGTCTCCAATAGTTGGAACAGGTATGGAATACAAAGCTGCACGTGATTCTGAAACAACAGTAACTGCTAAAAATGAAGGTATTGTTGAAAAGGTTACAGCTGACGAAGTACAAGTAAGAAATAAGAAAAATGAGATAGACCATTACAGACTACGTAAATTCAAGAGAACAAATGGTGGTACATGTATTAACCAAAGACCAGTTGTTCAAAAGGGTGAAGTAGTTAAAGCTGGAGACATCCTAGCAGATGGACCAGCTACAAAGAATGGTGAAATGGCATTAGGAAGAAACGTAATTATAGCATTCTCTACATGGGAAGGTTACAACTACGAGGACGCCGTATTAATAAGCGAAAGACTTGTTAAAGAAGATGTGTACACATCAATCCACATAGAAGAATATGATTGTGAATGTCGTGATACAAAATTAGGTCCAGAGGAAATTACAAGAGATATTCCAAATGTTGGTGACGACGTATTAAAAGACCTTGATGAAAACGGTATTATAAGAATAGGTGCAGAAGTAAGACCTGGAGATATATTAGTTGGTAAAGTTACTCCAAAGGGAGAAACAGAGCTAACAGCAGAAGAAAGATTACTTCGTGCAATATTTGGTGAAAAATCTAGAGAAGTTAGAGATACATCACTTCGTGTACCACACGGAGAAGCTGGAACAATAGTAGATATCAAGATATTTACTAGAGAAAATTCAGAAGAACTAGCTCCTGGAGTAAACCAAGTAATTAGATGCTATATAGCAACGAAGAGAAAAATATCAGTTGGTGATAAAATGGCTGGACGTCATGGTAACAAAGGTGTTATTTCAAGAATATTACCAGAAGAAGATTTACCATTCTTACCAGATGGTACACCAGTAGATATAGTTCTTAACCCAATGGGTATACCTTCTCGTATGAACTTAGGACAGGTTCTTGAAGTTCACTTAGGTATGGCTGCTCGTGCATTAGGCTGGAAAGTCGCAACACCAGTATTCGATGGTGCAAAAGACTATGAAATTGAAGACTTGCTAGAAGAAGCAGGACTACGTCGTGATGGAAAAACAATTCTATACGATGGAAGAACTGGAGAGCAATTCATTAAACCAATTACAGTTGGTGTTATGTATATGATGAAACTACACCACTTAGTTGATGATAAGATACATGCTCGTTCAACAGGACCTTACTCATTAGTTACACAACAACCTTTAGGTGGTAAAGCACAATTCGGTGGACAACGTTTCGGAGAAATGGAAGTTTGGGCATTAGAGGCATATGGTGCTGCATATTCACTACAAGAAATGTTAACTGTTAAATCAGATGATGTTGTAGGACGTGTTAAAACATATGAAGCTATTGTCAAAGGGGAAAACATTCCAGAGCCAGGCGTTCCAGAAGGATTCAAAGTTCTTGTAAAAGAATTAGAAGCTTTAGGCCTAGACATAAGATTGTATACACATGATAACAAGGAAGTTGAGCTTAAAGAAGATATAGACGATTCTACAAGCTTTAGTAATATAGAAAATAAATCTCTACATGAAGAAAATGTTGTAGATGAAAATGAATTATCAGATGGATACACAGAAGAATCATCAGATGACGAAGATTCTGAAGATGACAAATTATTTGATGACCTAGATGATGAAAACGATGACATCATACTAGATGATGATTCAAGCATCTTAGAAGATGAAGATTTTAATGATGACGATGAGTAAAACTAAATAGGTACTTTTAATTCCAAGGGGGAAAAAATAGTGGATGAATTAGAAAATTTTGATAAAATGAAAATTGGCATAGCATCTGATGAGAAAATAAGAGAATGGTCACATGGAGAAGTTAAAAAACCAGAGACTATCAATTATAGAACATTAAAACCAGAAAAAGATGGTCTATTCTGTGAAAGAATATTTGGACCAACAAAAGACTGGGAGTGCCATTGTGGTAAGTACAAAAGAGTAAGATATAAGGGAATAGTTTGCGATAGATGTGGCGTTGAAGTTACAAAATCTAAAGTAAGAAGAGAGAGAATGGGGCACATAGAGCTTGCTGCCCCAGTAGCTCACATCTGGTATTTCAAAGGAATACCAAGCAGAATAGCTTTAATGTTAGATGTTTCACCTAAAGCCTTAGAGAAAGTTATATATTTTGCATCATATATAGTAACTGATAAAGGTACATCAACATTAACAAAAGGACAAATACTTTCTGAGAAAGAATTTGTAGAGGCTCAAGAAAAATTTGGTAGAGACTCATTCAAAGCAGAAATGGGTGCAGAACCAATAAGAAAATTACTATCAGAAATTGATGTTGATAAATTATCAGAGAAATTAAAGAAAGAACTTGAAAAGGCTAGCGAACAAAAAAGAGCCAAATTGGTAAAAAGATTAGATACAGTTGAATCGTTCAAACTTTCAAACAATAGACCAGAATGGATGATAATGCAAGTTGTACCAGTTATACCACCAGATTTAAGACCAATGGTTCAATTAGACGGTGGAAGATTTGCAACATCAGACTTAAACGATTTATATAGAAGAGTTATAAACAGAAATAACAGATTAAAGAGATTACTAGAACTCGGAGCTCCAGAAATAATCGTTAGAAACGAAAAGAGAATGCTTCAAGAATCAGTAGATGCTTTAATAGATAATGGAAGACGTGGAAGACCTGTTACAGGTGCTGGAAACAGACCACTTAAATCATTATCAGACATGTTAAAAGGTAAACAAGGTAGATTCAGACAAAACTTACTAGGAAAACGTGTTGACTATTCAGGACGTTCAGTTATAGTTGTTGGACCAGAACTTAAAATTTACCAATGTGGTGTTCCAAAAGAAATGGCAGTAGAATTATTCAAACCATTTGTAATGAAAGAACTAGTTAGCCGTGGAATAGCACACAACATAAAAAATGCAAAGAGAATGGTAGAAAGATTACGCCCAGAAGTTTGGGATATATTAGAGGATGTTATTAAAGACCACCCAGTATTATTAAACCGTGCTCCTACATTACACAGACTTGGTATTCAAGCATTCGAGCCAGTACTTGTTGAAGGTAGAGCAATAAAACTTCACCCATTAGTTTGTACAGCGTTCAATGCTGACTTCGATGGTGACCAGATGGCTATTCACTTACCATTATCACCAGAAGCACAAGCAGAAGCAAGATACTTAATGCTTTCAGAGAACAACTTGTTAAAACCACAAGATGGTAAGCCAGTAACAACTCCTACACAGGATATGATTCTAGGAAGTTACTTCTTAACAATGGATGTTGATGGAGAAAAAGGCGAAGGAACATACTTCTCATCTCCAGAAGAAGCAATAATGTCACTTGCAAACAACGATGTAACAATGCACTCTAAGATTTTCGTAAGAAGAACTAAGATTGTAGACGGTGTAGAAAAACATGCAAAAGTTGCTACAACACCAGGTAAGATAATATTCAATAGAGGAATTCCTCAAGATTTAGGATTTATTGATAGAAGTAAGCCAGAAAACGAATTTGAATATGAAATAAATGGAGTAGTATCAAAGAAAAACCTAGGAAAGATTATAGGAAAATGTATTTCTGTACATGGTCTAAGCAGAACAGCAGAATTACTAGACTATATTAAATCTACAGGTTACAAATATTCTACATTAGGTGCTGTAACAGTATCTATAGATGATGTTAAGGTACCACCACAGAAAAAGGAAATAATTGCAAAAGCTCAAGCAGATGTTGATAACATATTAAAACAATATGGACGTGGATTAATTACAGATGATGAGAGATACAGCGAAGTAATTAAGATTTGGGAAAAAGCTACTGATGATGTTAAAAACGCAATGAGAGACAACTTCAGTAAAGAAAACCCAATGTTCATGATGTCAGACTCTGGAGCCAGAGGTAACTTAGACCAGTTAAAGCAAATTGCTGGTATGCGTGGACTTATGGCTAGTACAACTGGTAAAACAGTTGAAATCCCAATCAAATCATCATTCAGAGAGGGACTTGACGCATTAGAGTACTTCATTTCTGCACACGGTGCTCGTAAAGGACTTTCAGATACAGCTTTAAGAACAGCAGACTCTGGATACTTAACAAGAAGATTGGTTGATGTATCACAAGACATAATCGTAAGAGAAGATGATTGTGGTTCAACAGATGGACTTGAAGTATATGATATAAAAGATGGAAACCAAGTAATCGAAAAAATGCAAGAAAGATTATTAGGTAGATATCCATTAGACGATATCAAGAATCCAACTACTGGAGAAATAATAGTAGACAAAAATACTCTAATTACAGAAGAATTAGCAGATAAGATAGTAGATGCAGGAATTACACATGTTAAAGTACGTAGTGTATTCGGATGTAGAACAGAACACGGAGTTTGTGCTAAGTGCTATGGTATGGGATTGGCATCTAGAAAAGAAGTTGATATAGGAGACACAGTTGGTATAATCGCAGCTCAATCAATTGGTGAGCCTGGTACACAGCTTACAATGCGTACTATTCACTCTGGTGGTGTTGCCGGTGTTGCCGACATTACACAAGGTCTTCCTAGAGTTGAGGAGCTTTTCGAAGCTCGTAAACCAAAGGGTGTTGCTATAATTACAGAAATTGCTGGAAAAGTTTCTATAAGAGACGAAAAGAAGAGAAAAGAAGTAACTGTAACATCAAACGATGATAGTAGAACATACTTAATACCTTTCGGATCTAAACTAAAAGTTAGAGAAGGAGATGTTCTAGAAGCCGGAGACCAAATAACAGAAGGTTCTAAAAATCCAGCAGAAGTACTTGCAATTAGCGGACCACAAGGTGTATTTGAATACATCATTGCCGAAGTTCAAAAGGTTTATAGAAACCAAGGTGTTGATATCAACGACAAGCACATCGAACTTATTGCAAGACAAATGTTAAAGAAAGTTAGAGTTGAAGACAATGGAGATACAGACATGTTTGCAGGTTCTCTAGTAGACATGTATGAATTCGAAGACAAGAACAAGTTAGCCGAAGAGCAAGGATTAAGACCTGCAACAGGTAAACGTGTATTACTTGGAATAACAAAAGCTTCACTTGCAACAGATAGTTTCTTATCTGCAGCATCATTCCAAGAGACAACAAGAGTATTAACAGAAGCTGCAATAAAAGGCAAAACAGACGAATTAATAGGATTAAAAGAAAATGTTATCATTGGTAAGTTAATCCCAGCCGGAACTGGTATGAAGAGATACAAGAAAATAAGAATTAACACAGAAGAACCAGAAAACACAGAAGTATCAGTAGCACCAGACGGAGAAAAAATGCCAGAAGATACAAAAACTGTAGAAGATGTTGTTGACGATATAGATGATGTAGAAAATACAACAGAAAATGAAGAATAATATTTTAGAAGAAGGACGTCGCCCAATGGGGACGCCCTTTTTTGGGCGAAAAAAATTAGTTAGAAAAATAAAAAATCACTATATGAAGTTAGAGGCAGAGGTTCAAAAAGAAACACGATTGCCACTAACATCAGATTATGTTTTTAAAAGAATATTTGCAAGAGAGGAAAATAATTGTAAGCACTCAATTGAAAAAATATCAGAAATTGCAGACTTAAGCACTGAGAAAGTAAAAAAGATTATAGGCTAAATTAATTTGAATTGTTATTAAATGATGCCATTATGAATATATTAAAAATAATTAATATTTTCATAGGAGATTTTTATGTTTGTAATTAATAAAAAAAGAATAATATTTTTAACACTTGCAATATTTTTGCCTATTGGTATGTTTGTGCTTCAAACAGCAGGTAACATAAATACTAATAAAACAGTTGAAACTATGGCTACACCAGTAAGTAGTAAGACAATAATTATCGACGCAGGTCATGGTGGCGAAGATGGCGGAGCCGTAAGCAATAATGGAATTAGCGAGGCTAAAATTAATTTAAAAATAGCTCTAAAATTACAACAATTATTAGAACAAAGTGGCTCAAATGTTGTACTCACAAGGTCGGACAATAATGCGATTTATGATATAGATAAGAAAACTTTAAGAGAAAAGAAAAATTCAGATATTAGAAACAGAGTAAAAATTGGAAATAACTCATCGGCAGACATATTTGTAAGTATTCACCTAAACAAAATTCCAGAAAACCAGTATTATGGTTGGCAAACGTTTTTTAAAGATGGTAATGAAGATGGAAAGAGACTAGCCAATTGTATACAGAACAATCTAAATGAAACAATACAAAAGGAAAATAAGAGAACACCACTAAAAATTAACAACGTGTATATCATAAAACATGTAGAAATACCAACTGTTATTGTAGAATGTGGTTTTTTATCAAATCCTGAAGAGGAAAAACAATTACAACAGGAAGAATACCAAACTAAGCTTGCATGGGGAATATACAATGGAATAATGGAATATTTTTATGTTGGAAATTCAAATAATGATACAACAAATACATCAGTACAATAATATAATAAAAATTATCCACCTAAAAGGAAAAAATGTGTAAAACATTTTCCAATAGGTGTTTTTTTGTGCTTTAAAAACTAGTATTCCCTAGTGAAATAAGAAAAATGGTCTAAAAATGTAACATAAATGTAATAAATTTTAGCAAATACAATATCCGTATGCAAATATGGCACAAAGCTAGAAATACCAATATTTTCCGCCTTGAAAGACTTTTAGTTATTTACTATAATATATATAAATATAAAAAGTATAAATGTATGAAATAAAAGAAATTTACAATTTTTAACCAAATTTGTACCAAGAAGGGAGAGCAAGAATAAAAATGAGAAGAAAGGGAGTAAGAATTCTAGCAATATTTATATTGATTTGCATTAATATTAGCATTTTTTCTAGAGTAAATGCTGATACTATTAATGTTGTGCTAGAGAGTGAAGAATATGCGATTTCACAAAAAAGCTTAACAATAAGCAGAATTATACCTAAAACAGATATTGAAGAATTCAAGCAACAATTTAATTTGGAGAAAGAAAAAGTTCATGTTTATGCCAAGAATGGTACTACTGAGATGAAAAATGGAGTTATTGGAACTGGAATGAAAATTCGTTTTGATAACATAGAGAATGAGTATACTGCATGTGTTATTGGAGATATAAATAGTGATGGAGAAATTTCTCAGTATGAAATAAGTAAAGCAATAAAACATGTTGTTGGACTTGAAGCTTACCAATTATCTGGGATAAATGCAACAGCAATAGATGTTGACGGAGACGGAGAGATTACACAAAAAGATGTTAGTATTTTAATAAAATATGTTGTTTATGGAAAATTGGATATTGATGGGAAAAAGACCCCAACAGCTCCAATTATAAGTGTTTTATCTGGAGAACAAGGGAAAAATAATTGGTATACTTCTGGTGTTGAATTGCAAATAAATAAACCAGAAAAATCTCCTGTAAAAATTGAATATATGGTATTAGAAATTACTGGAACGGAAAATATTCAAGAAACACAAATCGACGATGATAAAAAGATAACAATTCAACAAGATGGAACATATGAAGTAAAAGCTTATAGTGTTTCTGTAATTGGAACAAAATCTGAGATTGCAACATTGACTGTAAAAATTAATAAAACTACCCCAATAAATGCTGAAATAGTGGCAACACTTGGAAGTGAAGATGGAACAGAATACATATTTGGAGAAACAGCTAAACAAAATATATATGTTAAAGCAAGGGAAGAAATTGGAAACAAAGTAACAATTGAAGCACAGGGGGCAAATGAAATTCAAGCAGGAACAAGTTTACCGATTGTGTTAGAAAACGAGGGAAAAACAAAATTAATTGTTTCAACCGAGAATGAGGCAGGTTTAGTAACAAAAAGAGAATATACTGCTATTATAGATAAACAAATAAAAAGACCAGGAAGTTTAACTTTGAAATTAAACGATGCAAATGGAAATGAATATAAATCTAATACCTGGACAAACCAAAATGTTTATATGGAAGTTGCACAAGGTGGTCAAAATATAGTAACAACGTTTAAGGTTGATGGAACAGTATCCATTGAAGAAAGGTCTGAACCACTAACAGTTACTCAAGAAGGCTTATACACAATTACAGTTATAAATAGAGATGATGTGGGAAATGAAAGCCAATCATCATTAAGAGTAAAAATTGATAAAACAGCTCCAGTAGCACCAGTATTACAAATTGTAAAAGGTGAAAAAGACAACGAAGATAATGAATGGTATAAAGGAGATGTAAACCTAAAAATAATAGAATCTACAGAAGATGAAGGTGGCTCAGGTGTTAGTCACGCAACATATGAAGTAAGTGGTACAGTAAATGTACCAGAAACTAGGACAAATGGACAAGAGATGTCGATTGTAAATGAAGGAATTTATACAATTACAATATATGAATATGATGTGGCAGGTAATAAATCAGAAGGAGCTACACAGGTTATAAAAATAGATAAAACGACTCCTCAAAATATAAAATTAGTGGCAAGTCAAATAACAGGAAAAACGTTCCACATACAAGCTTCATCAGAGGAGAATTTATCAGGAACAGCAAAATATCAATTATATATAGATGGAAAATTATATAAAGAGTTAAATTCTAGTGAAAATACTGCAGATTTTGATGTAATAGAACAAAGCTCAAAAACACATCAGGTATCTATAATTATTTATGATGTGGCAGGAAATGCAAATATAGAAACAATACAAGTTAATATGGGGCGTTTAAATACAAGCGAAATTGATCATATTGAATTTGAGATAAATAGTTTTACACGTACGAATAATGGAAGTACAGTTGCAAATGGTGCAGACTTCTTAATTTCAGATACAAGTTTGTCAGATGCCTCTAAATTCATACAAGTAAATTCTGCAACAACTAATGTAAAAGGAACTATAACTGGTAATATTAAATTAGTAAGAAAAGATGGAGAAGTTGTAAATGCATTGGAATACTTCCCACAAGGATTACAAATAGAAGTTTCTCAGTATTCAAACGGAAGTGGAACGGTATGGCAACATAATGCAAACATAAATATGCTAAATAGTACAAATTCTAACCAAGGAAAAGAAGAGGGGCAGTCATATAGTTCAACAGTGGATGTATCTAATAAACAGAATAATGATAACAAATTTGAAATATCTGATGAAAAACAAAAAGGAACAAAAACATATACAAGATTTATTATAAAAAGTGTTACTTTAAATGATAAAAATATACCATTTAGAATAACAAGTAATGTAATATAAAATTAATGAAAGGAGAAAGATATGAATAAACATAAGATATTATATAAATTAATAGCAATGTTTACAATTGTTATTCTCCTTAATGCTATTAATATTAACACGACTAAAGCCATAACTATGAATGCATATCCAATGACAGATTCAAACTTTAACATATGGGGCGACAGTGTTCAAACGACATATAGTGATAAAGGATATTTTTCGGTGTTAAATGTTAATGGAACTGAAGCTAATATAAAAAATTGCTCTGGTTCATTAAATGGAGTAAGTGTTCAAACAAAACTATCATATATAAGTAATGGAAATTATGTAAAAATCTCATTTGAAGCAACAAATACATCTGGTTCTGCAAAAACAATAGGAATTGCAACCTATGCAGATATTCAGATTGCAAATAATGATTATGCGCCTATTACAAATTTAAGTGGTAACAGAGGTTTTACCATGACAGATGGAACCAAATATACTTTTACTTTTTTGGGAAGAAATTCATATGGTGTAACAGATGTTGATACATATTGGTTTGGACAATATCAAATAAGAGAAGAAAATAAATGGAATAATTCACAGACTTTTGATTATGGAAGTGAGTCTGAAAGAAAAGGAGATTCTGGGATGGCCTTTTCTTGGAAAAATAGAACTATTCAAAACGAAGAAAAACTCATCTTTTCAGTAGCTATTGGTATTGGAACGTTAAATACACCACCTACAATAAGAGTAACTAGTCAATTAAAAAATAGTTATTATCAAGGGGAAGTAGTTGATGTACAAGGCTATGTGAACGACATTGATAATGGAGACATTGTAACAGTAAAATATGCCATAGATGGTGGAGAGGAAATGGTTATTGCCAATAATCTGAGACCAAATGGTAGTGAAAAATATTTTCATACATCATTTTCTATTCCAAATAATATATCGAATGGAAAGCATTTCTTTCAGGTATGGGCAGCAGATAGCTGCGGTAATATGTCAGTACCAGTAACTGTATATTTCAATGTTAATAAAGATGTAACGGCACCTACAGGTACACATTCAATAAATCCTACTAATTGGACTAATGGAGATGTAACTATTACATTAAATACGACTGATGATATGAGTGGTGTGAAAAGGATTAAAAAGCCAGATGGAAGTTATATTTATAGTGTATCAACTATATATGTAGTACCAGCTAATGGCTCATATACATTTGTATTAGAAGATAATGTTGGAAATACAAGAAATTATACTGTAACAATAAATAATATAGACAAAACAGCACCAACAGGAAGTTTGAGTCATAGCCCAACAAATTGGGTAAACACAGATGTGAAAATACATTGGAGTGTGGCAGATGCAAATAGTGGAGTTAAACAAATAAAGTTACCAGATGGAACAATAAAAACAACAGCAACAGGAGATTACACAGTATCACAAAATGGAACATATACATTTGTAGTATATGATGTAGCAGGAAATACATTAATATTACAAGAAACAGTAACAAATATTGATAAAACACCGCCAACGGGAAGCTTGAGCCATAATCCAACTGACTGGGTAATAGACTATGTAAAAATACATTGGACTGCATCGGACTCACAAAGTGGATTTAACAGAGTTGTATTGCCAGATGGTACATCAACTACAAATGCGAGTGGAGATTTCACTGTTACAGATAATGGAACATATACATTTACATTATATGATAATGTTGGAAATAGCAAAATTTTGACAGAAAATATAAATAATATTGACAAAATAATGCCAGAAGGAGTATTATCATTACAAGAGAATAGACTTACAGATGAAAAAATAAAAATTTCTTGGAAAGCATTTGACCTACAGAGTGGATTTTCAAAAATATTATTGCCAGATTCAACATTTTCAACAAATGCAACAGGAGAATTTACTGTTGCACAAATGGGAGATTATTCATTTGTTATTTACGACAGAGTTGGAAACACGAGAGAACTTAGTATAAATGTAAGTAATGTGGATATGATAAATCCAATTTTAGAAGTAACTCAAGATACTGATAAATGGACAAATGGAGAAATTACATTAAATTGGAAAGCCGATGATTATCAGAGTGGATTGCAAAATGTAATTTTACCAAGTTCTGAAAATGTAACAGATAAACAAGGCAGTTATATAGTAACCGAAAATGGAAATTATATATTTTTAGCATATGATAAAATAGGGAATGGAGTTTTAGTAGAACACCAAGTTACAAATATAGATAAAATTAATCCAAATTTAGACTTAACAGTTGACTCAGCAGATGATGGAGGAATACAGATTTCATGGGTATCTTCTGATGAACAGAGTGGAATTTCGAATATTACATTACCAGATGGCAAGAGGGTTACAAACTCGAGTGGAAGCATAGAAATATATGAAAACGGAGTTTACAGCTTTATTGCATATGATAATGCAGGAAATGCAACAGTAAAAGATGTAACTATAGATAGTATAAATAATGGAAGCGAAATAAAACTTGTATTGTACAAAGAAGCCATAGACTCTACACATTGGAGAATAAAATGGCAAATTACAGAAGGCAAAGATAAATTTGCATACATAGTACTTCCAAATAGTACATTTAGTTATGAGCCGGAAGGAAGCCATATTGTAACAGGTGGAAATGCTGAATATACATTTTTAGCATATGATAAAAAAGGCAATGAGAATATTGGAACAATAGCTGTAAGTTATTAAATAAATTTGCCTAAAAGGAGGAATAAAAGAAAAAATGCGTAAATCTAAAATTATTTTAAGTTTATTAATAATTTCTATGCTGGCTAGCAAAACATTTGCTGTTAAGGCAGTAAATTTGGAGAATGATGTTATACAAAACACAGAAATTTCTACACAAACAGATGATACAACAGATACTACTAAAAGAAGTTTAGTATTTACACCAACACCTAGTTCTACAAAATTAAATGAAGGTGAAGAAATTACTATTACACTTGAGTTATCAAATATAAAAATGGGACAAGATGGAATAAATACATTTGGTGGAAAACTTGAATATGATGAAAATGTATTTGAAAAAGTTACATCAGATGATATATCTTCACAAAACAACTGGTCAATAGCTTATAATGATGAAGAAACAGCAAAAAAAGGAACATTTTTAGCAACAATAAATACTGGAACAAGCAAAAATCAAGTAATAGGAATTATCAAATTAAAAGTAAAAACAAACTTAAAAAGTCAAGATACAGAAATTAAATTTACAAGCTTATCATCTGTTGCAGAAGATACTGTAAAATTAGATGATCAAACATTAAAATTTTCTGTAACTGGTACAGTAGTTCCAGACGATGACAAAAAGGATGACGACAAGAAAGATGATGACAACAAAAAAGACGACAAAAATAACACAGTAGAAAATACAATCGTAATTGGAAATGTTACTAATGACATAGAAGTAGTTGAAAATACTATAACAGTAGACAATACACAAAGTAATACAAAATTACCTCAAACAGGAGAATTAGATGTAGCAATAGCAGTGCTTGCACTTGCATTAATTGCAGTAGTATCGTATATACAAATAAAGAGAAATAGAGATTTATAGTAAAAATAGAATAAACTATCCACTTTTTGGAGAAAATATGTGTAAAACATATTCCAAGGAGTGGATTTTTTTGAAGGAAAAAAAGAAATTAAATATTAAAGGAACCGTTTTAGATAGATACCAACTGGAGCAATATTTAGAAAAAATTGCTTCTGACCATATTTTAACCGAAAAATCGGCGAAGGATACGTATCCAATCCCAAGACTTAAAGAAAATTTTTTTGTTATTAAAGAAATTTATAAATTATTGAATGAACAAATAAAGCAGGGAATACCAATACATCCAGCAGGAGAGTGGATTCTAGATAATTTATATGTAATAGAAGAAATTGTAAAAAATATAAGTAAAGAGTTAACGTTAAAGAAATATACAGATTTTCTGGGACTTGCAAATGGCAGGTTCAAGGGCTTTGCACGTGTTTATGTGCTTGCAACAGAAATGGTAGCTTATACTGATGGGAAGATAAATTCAGAAAATTTAGAATATATGTTACAAGCATATCAAACTAAAAAAACTCTAAGCATGAATGAAATCTGGAATATTGGATTGTTCATTCAGATTGCATTAATAGAAAATATAAGAGAAATTTGTGAAACAATTTACATGTCTCAAATGCAAAAGAGCAGAGTAGAAGAGATTATATGCAAGTATTTTGGAGAGGAAAAGAAAAAAAGCAGAACTGTAATATTACCTAAAATTATGCTTATAGAGAATGGGCAAGTAAAAAATGCGTTCATAGAGTATATGTCATATAGACTAAAAAAGATGGGAAGCAAGGCATATGCGTATCTAAATATTTTGGAAGACGAAGTTGCAAAAACAGGCAGCGATATCTACGAGGTTGTAAAAAAAGAGCATTTTGATATTGCAGTAAAGAAAGTATCTGTTGGAAATTGTATATTGACTCTTAAGGCAATTTCGAGAATTAATTTCTTGGAAATATTCGAAAAGATAAATAGGGTAGAGGATATTCTAAAACAAGACCCAGCAAAGCAATATGAGAAAATGGATAGTACTACTAAAAGTTATTACAGAAATGCAATACAGGAGATTTCTAAAAAGACTAAAATTTCAGAAATTTATATTGCAAAGAAGTGCTTGGAGTTAAGTTTGCAGGCTAGTGAGAAACCAGAAGCAAACGAAAAGAGCATGCATATTGGGTTTTACTTAATTTCTGATGGAAAAGAAACTTTATTGAATAGCCTGCTAGAAAAGAAGATTACACTAAAATCAAATGAAGAAAAGGCAAAAATCTATATAGAAACAGTATGGGGAGTTTCTTTGCTGTTGACACTTATTTTGAGCATTAATTTTTATTATATGTTATGGTACAAGAGCCTTGGAGACGTTACTCGTAATTTTATAGGAAATATTCAAATATTAGTTAAAGTATTACTTTCAATAATTCTAGCGTTGGTTTCAATATTGCCAATAGAAAATATTGTTTCTAAGATTATTCAATATGTGCTAAGTAAAGTGATAAAACCAAAGCTTATTCCGAAAATTGATTTTCAAAACGGAATTCCAGAGAATTGCAGCACAATGGTGGTAATTCCTACGATAGTAAAGAGCAAAGAAAAAGTTAAAGAATTAATGAAAAAATTAGAGGTTTATTATATTGCAAACAAGAGCAAAAATTTGTACTTTACTTTGCTGGGAGACTGTAGTTCTGGAAACAAGGAAATAGAAGAGTTTGATGAAGAAGTTATAAGAGAAGGAATAGAGCAATCAAAAAGTCTAAACGAAAAATATGGTAACATTTTCAATTTTGTATATAGAAAAAGAATTTGGAATTCTAATGAAGAGTGTTACATGGGATGGGAACGTAAAAGAGGCTTATTAAACCAATTAAATGAATATTTGCTTGGGAATATTGCAAATCCTTTTAGGGCTAATACTATAGATATCTCACAAATGAACAAAGTAAAATACATTATAACATTGGACTCAGATACTGATTTAACATTGAAATCTGGATTAGAGCTTGTTGGAGCAATGGCTCATATTTTAAATAAACCAGAAGTAAATGAGAGAGGAGATCTAGTAATTTCAGGGCATGCACTAATGCAACCACGCGTTGGAGTTGGACTAGTAGAGAGCAGAAAGAGCATATTTACTCAAGTATATGCAGGCGAAGGTGGTACAGATTCATATACAAATGTAATTTCAAATTTGTATCAAGACAATTTTGATGAAGGAATTTTTACTGGAAAAGGAATTTACGATTTATCTATATTTTCGAAAGTGCTTGCAAATGAGATTAAAGAAAACACGGTTTTGAGCCACGACTTATTAGAAGGAAGCTATTTAAGATGCGCACTAACATCAGACATAATGCTTATGGATGGCTATCCATCAAGCTATATAAGTTTTAGAACAAGGCTATATAGATGGATTAGAGGCGACTATCAAATATTACCATGGCTTGGAAAAACAATAGAAAATAAAAAAGGTGAGATAAAACAAAATCCATTAAAATTACTTAGTAAATATAAAATATTTAGCAATATAGTAAGAAGTAAACAGGAAAGTAGTGTACTAGCAATGCTAGTATTTTCGGCGGTTATAGCAACTGTATTAAAAATAAACATGTGTGGAATAATTGTGCTTGCACTGATATCTTCTCTAATTCCAACTATACTAGATATTATAAATGGCATCATTAGTAAAAAAGATGGAAACATTAAGACTAAAAGGTTTGTGAAAACAATAGATGGTTTAAAGGCTAGTGTCTATAGAGGAATTTTAGATATTGGATTAATTCCAGACAAGGCATGGATAACCACAAAGGCAGAAACCAAAACAATATACAGAATGGCGAAAAGCAAGAAACATCTCTTAGAGTGGATTACATCAGAAGAAGCTGAACGAACGGCTAAAACAGATGTATTTTCATATTACAAGAATATGAGTGCAAACACTCTGTTTGGAATATTAGGAATTGCTGTTGCAATATTAGTACAAAGCTTAAATGTTGGCATTGCAAATTTTACGCTAATAATAGGTTTGTATTGGCTTTTAACTCCAGCTTTAATGTGTAAAATTAGCAAGGCAAATAAAGAAATAAAAGCTGTAGAAAAAATAGATGAAAGCGAAAAAAAATACTTGCAAGAAGTTGCATATAGAACCTGGTTATATTTTAAGGAAAACTTAACACAAAAATCGAACTTCTTGCCACCAGACAATTATCAAGAAGATAGAAAACCAAAAGTGGTAATGAGAACATCTTCAACCAATATTGGGCTTGCATTGCTTACTGTAATGGCTTCATATGACTTAAAGTTTGAAAATTTAGAGGACACACTAAATTTATTATATAAAATGCTAGAAACAATTAGCGGACTCACAAAATGGAATGGACATTTGTACAACTGGTACAATATAGAAACATTAGAGCCACTAATTCCAAAGTATGTTTCGTCTGTTGATAGTGGAAATTTTGTAGGATATTTGTATGTTTTAAAGCAGTTTTTAATAGAAAAAAGAGAGAATAAGAATGATGAAATATATCAGAATTTAAGTAGTGAAGAAAAAGAACAAAATGTACAAATAACGCCTGATGTGCTAAATAAGATAGATTTCATGATTAATGTTACAGACTCGCTCATAAATAACACAGATTTTTCAAAGTTGTATGATAGTGAGAATAGGCTATTTTCGATAGGTTTCAATGTAGAAGAAAATAAACTAACAGACTCATATTACGACTTACTTGCATCTGAGGCAAGACAGACAAGTTTAGTTGCTATTGCTAAAAAAGATATTACGGAGAAGCATTGGTATAATTTAAGCAGAACTCTTACGACTCTAAATAATTACAAAGGGCTTATCTCATGGTCTGGAACTTCGTTTGAGTATTTGATGCCTACAATAAACATCGAGCAATACCCGGGCAGTATTTTGGATGAATCTTGTAAATTTATGATAATGAGTCAGCTGGAATATGCAAGAAAATTGGGAATTCCATGGGGAATTTCTGAGGCTGCCTTTAATCTAAAAGACTTAAATAATAATTATCAATACAAGGCGTTTGGAATACCTTGGCTAGGACTAAAGAGGGGACTTTCAGACGAGATTGTAACATCTTCATATGGTTCAATTTTGGCTATTGATGAAGAACCTAAATTAGTAATAGAAAATCTAAAAAATCTAAGTGAAAAGGGAATGTACAATAAGTATGGCTTTTATGAGTCGATAGATTTTACACCCGGCAGGGCGAAAAACGGCTATACGCCTGTAAAAACGTATATGGCACATCATCAAGGATTAATTTTGCTGTCAATAGACAATTTATTAAATAATGGTGTAATAAAAAAGAGATTTAAGCAAAATCCGGAAATTGAGGCTGTCGACATCTTATTGCAAGAAAAAATGCCAGAAAATATGATAACTACAAAAGAAGAAAAAGAGAAAATTGAGAAGATAAAATATGTAGATTACGAAGATTACACTCAGAGAAAATACAGCAAAATAAACGAAAATTTGAATGTTTCTAATGTTATTGCAAACGACAACTATACAATCGTGCTTGATCAATATGGCAATGGTTATAGTAAATATGGAGATTTGCAGGTTAATAGATATAAGGAAACTGACGAGGCAGAGCAGGGAATAAAATTTTATATTAAGAATATACGTAATAAAAACATTTGGACGAATACGTATTCAAAAAATCTGCGAATACCGGATAAATACGATATAATTTTCTCGCCTGAAGCTAACAAAATAGTAAGAAATGATGAAAATATTCGAACTGTTACAAAAATAATAGTAGATACAGATGATCCAGTCGAAATAAGAAGGCTGGAACTGAAAAACAATGGTGTATCTGAAGAAGTATTGGAAATAACGGCACTTTTAGAACCAGTATTATCAAATGCAATGCAGGATTTTGCGCACAAGGCCTTCAATAATTTATTTGTTTCGTTTGAGTATATAGATTCAATAAACACAATAGTCGTTAAGAGAAAAGCACACACTAACGGTGAAAAAGATGCATATATGGCAGTAAATCTATTTAGCCAGTCGAATGAATTGGGAGACGTAGAATTCGAGATTGACAAAGAAAAATTGTGGGGCAGATGTAATTATAGAATTCCACGTGAAGTAGAAAATTCGATTCCATTTAGTAAGAAAATAGGATATACCACAGACCCAATAATTGCATTAAAGAAAACTGTTGATATAAAACCAGAAGAAACAGCAATATTTGACCTAATAGTTTCGGTTGGATATGATAAAGAGCAAGTAATAAAAAACATGGCAAAATTCATGAACAACGAAAATACGAAACGTACATTCGAACTGTTAAAAGCAAAGAGTGAGGCGGAGAATAGATATCTAGGCATAAAGGGTAAAGACATAGAAGTATATCAGAAAATGCTTTCATATTTGCTGTTTACACCAAAAGTTTCCATAAAAGCTTCGTATGATAGACTGTGCCCAGTATCTGAACTGTGGAAATATGGAATATCTGGAGACTTGCCAATATTAATGGTAAAAATAAAAGACATAAACGATATTGATATAATTCAAGAAGTTTTAAGTGCTTATGAATTCTTTAGGGTAAAAAATATCAAAGTGGATTTAGTAATATTAAATGAAGAAAAAGAATCGTACGAAAATTATGTAAAAGACGCTATACAAAGGGCTATTTTTAATAGAAATTTAGCATATTTGCTTAATATTCCAGCTGGGATTTTCTGCTTGGAAAATATAGAGAAGAAAGACAAAAAACTACTAGAAGAGCGTGCAAACTTAGTAATAAACGCTTATTACAGTTCTCTAGCGCTTCAAATGGAAGACATAGAAAGCAAGATGCTAGACAATGTTAAAGAAACTGTGTTTGATGCAAAACAAAACAATTTTATAGAAGTAAATGAAGAGAAAGAAAACTTTATGGAAGAAGCTTCTTTAAAATATTTTAACGAATATGGCGGATTTTCTAAAGATGGCAAGGAATATTTGATTTGCGTTAACAAAGCCCGTAAGCTACCGACGGTATGGAGCCATATTTTAGCCAATAAAACCTTTGGAACATTAACAACAGAGAATATGGGAGGATATACTTGGTACAAGAACAGTAGATTAAACAGAATTACAGCATGGTCAAATGATCAAGTGCTAGACACTCCATCAGAAATAATATATGCAAAAGACATGGATACAGGCAGAAAGTGGTCACTGGGATTTAATCCTATGCCAGACAGTAACGATTATTTTGTAGTGTATGGATTTGGTTATGCAAAATATATTCACAGTTCTTCGAGAATAAGGCAGACTGTTGATATGTTTGTACCAGAAAACGACAATATTAAAGTAAATTTAATAACCTTAGAAAACAAAAATCCTCAGCGTAAAAATTTAAAATTAATTTATTATATAAAGCCTGTTTTAGGTGAGGACGAGATAAAAAGCAATGGATTTCTACAGTTAGAAATGAATAATGCGTCAAACATTATGCTAGTAAAAAATCTATCAGATGAAAAAAATAACAATCAAGTTTTTATCGGGTGCAGTGAAAAAATAAGCTCATACACTGGAAGTAAAACATCGTTCCTAAAAAATTCGACACTAGAAAATCCAGTTGGACTAGATGAACTTGCTCTAAACAGAGAAAATTCATTTGGAGAGGATGGAATAGTTGCAATTCAAATAAATGTAACAATAGAAGCATATTCAACAAAGGAAATAGTATTCACTTTAGGAGATGCGTCAAACAAAGAAGAATATCAAGATTTGGCATATAAGTATTCAAATGTAAATAACTGCAAAAATGAATATATAAATATAAGAAGACATTGGGAACAGCTAGTAAACAAATTGCAAATAAACACACCAATGGAATCTACAAATATATTGTTAAATGGTTGGCTAATATACCAAACAATAAGCTCTAGAATGTATGGCAAGACTGGGTTCTATCAATCTGGTGGTGCATATGGCTTCAGAGACCAACTACAAGATTGTATGCTTATAAAATATGTAGAACCAAACATCGCAAGAGAACAAATATTACGAAATTGCAGACATCAATTTATTGAAGGAGATGTTGAACACTGGTGGCACGAAGAAACTGATAAGGGAATACGAACCAGAATCTCTGATGTCTTGTTGTGGCTTCCATACGTAGTCGCAGACTACATTTCCTTTACCGGAGATTATGAAATTTTAGAAGAAAACCCGTCGTACAAAGACGGACTACAATTATCCAAAAACGAAAATGAAAGGTATGATTTATACAAAGACGCAGACTTTAAAGAAAGTGTATACAAACACTGCATAAGAGCAATAGAAAAGGCAATTGGAATAGAAGATAATGAAGTTGAAAAAATAAAAGTAGGAAAATATGAACAAGATGCAGAACAGAATAAAGGAGAAACTGACAATCTTGGAAAAGAAGGATTAAATCAAACTGGAATAGGAAATTTTGGAGAACATGGTCTGCCTAAAATCGGTACGGGAGATTGGAACGATGGAATGAGCAATGTCGGAGCAAAAGGTAAAGGTGAGAGTGTATGGCTTGGTTTCTTCATGTATGCTGTGTTAAAGGAATTTATTCCTATTTGTGAAAGAATGGGAAATTTCGAGAAGAAAGAAAAATATCAGTTTATAATGGAAGAGCTAAAAAGAGCATTAAATAACAATGCATGGGATGGTAGATGGTATAAAAGAGCCTTTACAGATGATGGAGATGCACTCGGAAGTTTGCAAAACGAAGAATGCAAAATAGATAGCATATCACAAAGTTGGGCAACAATTTCTGGAGCAGGCAATAATGACAAAAAATATATAGCAATGGAAAGCCTAGAAAACCATTTAGTAGACAAAGAAATAGGAATAATAAAATTGTTAGACCCACCATTCGAAAAAAGCAAGTTAGAACCCGGATATATCAAGGCATATTTGCCGGGAACAAGAGAAAATGGAGGACAATACACTCATGCTGCAACTTGGACGATAATTGCTCAAACCATGCTGAACTTAAATGACAAAGCATATGAAAACTTTAGAATGATAAACCCAATAGAACATGCTCGTACCAAAGACGAAAGTAGCAAATACAAAGTAGAACCATATGTAATAGCAGCAGACGTGTATGGACAAGGAAACCTAGCTGGCCGTGGAGGCTGGACGTGGTATACAGGTTCAAGCAGTTGGATGTATATTGCAGGAATAAAATATATTTTAGGATTAAATATAGAAAATGGATATTTAAAAATAGAACCACACATACCACAAAATTGGGATAATTACGAAATAAAATATAAATACAAAAATAGTGTAATCAATATAAAAGTAATACGTGGAAACATTATTTTAGGTCTAAATAAAAACAGCGAAAAAACAGGAGAAAATACTGCCAACATCACAAGCATAAGCAATACAACTATTGTAAAACAAATGATATGTAATGGAGAAGAAATACCAGAAAAACAAATTAAAATAGGAGAAAATGGAGTATACAATATAGAAGTAATAATATAAACTTTCGCCCAATAGGGACGCCCCTTTTTGGGCGAAAATACATAATTATGAGCAAATCAATAGTCAAAATTATTTATGAAACTTAAATGTAATAATCTAGTAATAATATTGAAAAAAAGCTTTGACATATATGCGAGGTAGAGTTATAATAAGGGCAAAGATTTTGAACGGAAATGGTAGCTGAAAAATTATTGTTATACCATAGAAAGGATAAAATATGGAAAAAAGAGAATTAACATTAAACATTAGAGAAACAAATGAGCAAGCAAGAAGAAGAGTCTATAAAAGCAAACAATTACAAAAAAAGATATCATTATATAAAAAGTTAGGACTTGGAGCTGCAACAGTTAGCTTGGCAGCAGGAATAATTGGTGGTCCAATAATTTCAAATATGGCTAAAAATATTAGAAATACAAACGATACAAAAGCTGCAATACAAATGGTAGCAGATTCTGAGGAATATTTAGAAAGCATTAAAGCTAATCCAATGATGAGTAAGGTTGTTTCTGCGGAAGATTTTGATAGGCTTGAAGAATTGACAAATGCCATAGATACGTATAATAAATATAAAAATAAGGTAGAACCAACATTTAATGAGCAGGAAGCCTATTTAGAAGCATGTAATACAATTGGAAATGCAAAACAATTGGTAACAGATAATTATAATGCGATAATTAAGAAGAAAATTGCAGAGGCATATGGTATAAAAGATCCAAGTTATGTAAATAGAATACAAGTATATTGTGATGAGGTTTTTGATGGCAGCGAGGTTAGCAAAGTCACGGAAATAAAATTACCAACAGGCAAAGAACTAAAGAGCGCTACATCTTTGTTCTATAGTGGAAGCATAGATAAGAAATTCGTAAACGAAATTCAAAAATCAAATGAACTTGAAAAATATCATTTTTCAAAAGATGGCAAAATACCAACAGAAACGTTAGATAAGATTATTGAGAATTTTGCAGATGCACAAGCTTTTGATGCAAACTATAAACTTGTGACCGAAAAAGATGGAGAAAAAATCAAAATGCAAGAAATAGAGCGTTCAAAATCACAAGAAAGAGACGATAGATAAAACGAAAATAAAAAGAAGGAGTGTGCTTCTATGAAAGAAGAATTAGATCCAAACAAAAAAACAATATTAGTTGTTGACGATGAAAAGCCAATAATAGACATTTTGGTATATAATTTAAAAAAAGAGGGGTATAACACATTAGAAGCCACTGATGGCGAAATGGGCATAAATGTGGCACTAGAAGCAAGACCAGATTTAATATTGTTAGATGTAATGCTTCCAAAAGTAGATGGATTAACTGTTTGCAATAGGGTAAAGCAAGTATACAATGTTCCAATATTAATGATTTCTGCCAGAGATGAAGAAGTTGATAAAATTGTAGGACTTGAACTAGGTGCAGACGACTATATTACGAAACCTTTTAGCGTAAGAGAATTGATGGCGAGAGTAAAAGCAAACTTAAGAAAAAATGATGATGAAAATAATGCTAAAGAGAAAAAGAAGGACACAAAAATTGTTGTAGGAGACCTAGAACTTGACTTAGAAAAGGTTGAAGTTAAAGTAAAGGGAGAAGTTAAGCCACTTACACCAAAGGAATTTGAGCTTGTTAAATTCTTAGCAATGCAACCTGGAGTTCCAGTTACAAGAGAAGTTCTACTTGAAAAAGTATGGAATTACGAGTACTATGGAGACATAAGAACTGTAGACGTAACTGTTTGTAGAATTAGAGAAAAACTAGGAGACAGCACAAAGAATTCAAAAATTATTATTAATAAAAGAGGGATTGGATACTATCTAGCCTCTAAATAAAAGGAATTAATGATGAAAAAATTACAAAATAAAATATTATTGATATTCTTTATAATAGGAACAATTATAATAATTGGAATGGGCGCTTTTTTTGCTGGGATAGTAGGTGAAACTCAAGATTTTATAGGAACTTCGGAATATGTAACTTCTCAAGATTTAATAAATATTACGGATACTCAAATGAACCAAGCAAAAATACTAATATTAGGAACAATATTAGTATTTTCTTGCATTGTAATTGTTGTTGGAATATTTATTTCAGAGGCTATTGTAAAGCCACTAAATAAAATGATAATAAATGCTCAAAAACTAGCAAATGGTGAGAGTGTTGAACTTATAGAGTTAAACCCTAAGAAAAAAAGAAAAAAGAAAACAGAATTAGATTCTATTATAAATATAATTAGTGTTATGAATGTGGAAATGAACCAAAAATTGAATGAGGTAAATAGACAAAAAAGAGAAATTGAAGCTATTTTATTACACATGAATGATGGCATAGTGGCCTTTGATGAAAAAGGTAATATTATGCATATAAATCCAGCTGCTAAGGCACTTCTAAAAATTGATAAAGAATCAAATTTTGAAGAAATTTTTAGCAGATTTGATGCAAATATAAAAATGGATGCAATTTTGTACTTGGATAATACTGCTGAAGAGAAAATAGTAATTGGAGATAAAACTATAAACGTTTTCTTAGCATCATACAAAGATGAAAATGATTTATCATCTGGAATAATTGCTGTTATTCAAAATATTACAGAGCATGTTAAGCTAGATGATATGAGAAAAGAATTTGTTGCAGATGTATCTCATGAATTAAAAACACCTATCACATCGATAATTGGTTATGCAGACACATTACAAGACGGAGATTACGACAAAGAAACACAGCAAAGATTTTTATCTGTAATTTCGTCTGAAGGCAGAAGAATGGCAGATTTGGTAAGCGACCTACTAACACTTTCAAGATATGATACAAACAGAATGACAAGAGAGGTTACAACCTTTGACTTAGGTGAGATAGCAAAAAAATGCCAAGAAAAACTAGCAATAGAAATAGAAAAGAAAAAACAAAATGTTGAATGTTACGTTACAGCCGATGTTCCACCAATAGAAGCAGACAAGAATGGAATAGAAAGAGTAATCTTAAACGTATTATCTAACGCTGTGAAATATACGCAAGAAGAAGGAATTATCAAAATTTATGTTGGTTTTGTATACAATGATGCCTACATAAAAGTAATAGACAATGGAATTGGAATTCCAAAAGAAGATTTAGCAAGAGTGTTCGAACGTTTCTACAGGGTAGATAAGGCTCGTTCAAGAGAAATGGGTGGAACAGGACTAGGTCTATCAATAGCAAAAGAGATAATAGAACAAAACAATGGAAGTATAGACATTAAGAGTGAATTGGGAAAAGGAACAGAAGTAGTAATTAGAATTCCAGCTGTAAAGAAAGGAACAGAAAATGAGTGATAAATTAAAAAATATATTAGAATGGATTGAATGCATAGTAATAGCAATTGTACTTGCATTATTAATAAGATATTATGTTGGAACTCCAACAGTAGTTCAGATGGACTCAATGTATCCTACATTAAAGCAAGGGGAAAGGTTAGTACTAAACAGAATACCAAGAACAAGAAAGCAACTTCCTAAAAGAGGAGATATAATTACATTTGAACAACCAAGCGTTACATACATTGGAGAAGATAAAGTAGATTTAAGTAATCCAGTTGCAATATATGATAAAGTGCCAACAAATATATTTTCTAAGTTTGCCTATTATGTGTTAGAATGGGGAAAGACGAGCTATATAAAAAGAGTTATAGGCTTGCCAGGTGAGCATGTACAAATAATGGACGGAAAAGTATATATTAATGGTGAAGAACTAGACGAATCTGCTTACTTAAATTCAAATGTGAAAACTGAAGCTTATGGTGGAATGTTTACAGATATAGTAGTTCCAGAAGGTTACGTATTTGCGATGGGAGATAATAGAAGCGTTTCTGCAGATTGCAGAAGATTTGGTTGTATTCCATTAGAAAAAATAGAAGGAAAAGTTACTATAAGATTTTGGCCATTAAATAAATTTGGAACTATAAAAAAAGCTGAATAGGAGATAAAAACTTGAGTTTTGAAAATATTATTGGAAATAAAAAGATAAAATCAGAATTTATAGATAATATAAAAAATAATACATTATCGCACAGCTATTTATTTGTAGGGCAAGAAGGAATAGGAAAAAAGTTATTTGCAAAGGAACTTGCTAAAATGGCTTTATGCTTGAACAATAAAACTGAAAATGATAATTGTAGCTCGTGTGTAAAATTTGATTCAGGAAACAATCCAGACTTCGTTTTGATAGAGCCTGATGGGAATTCTATCAAAATAGCACAGATAAGAGAGATGCAAGAAAATGTGTATACAAAACCAATTGTGTCGAGAAAAAAAATATTTATAATAAATGATAGTGATAAAATGACAGAAGAGGCTCAAAATAGCCTATTAAAAACGCTAGAAGAGCCACCTGAATACATAATGATAATATTAATAACTGCAAACGAAAATAAATTGTTAAACACAATAAAATCTAGATGCTTAAAAATAAGTTTTAATAATCTTGAAACGAGTGATTTAATCTCATACATAAATAGTGTACAAGGAATGCAAGTGCCAAGTGAAAATTTGCTAAAGATGTGTAACGGAAGCATTGGAAAGCTAATGAAGGTAAATGAAAATTTAGAAGAATACAATGCAGTAGAAAGTACAACTAACAATTTTCTAAATGGGAAAATACCAAATGTAGTAAAAATGTTAAGCCAATTCGAAATATTATATAAATCAAAAGAGGTTATCAATGATTTATTAGACTATATGATAGTAATAATTTATGAATATATCAACAAAAGTAAAGATTATAGAGCAAAATTTTTGAATTTAATAGCAATAATAGAAGACACCAAAAATAGAATAGTTTTGAATAATAATTATGATATGTGTATAGACAATTTATTATTGAAAATGTGGGAGGAAACGGTTGAAAAATAATTTAATTATTTTCAACTAAATTTAAGAAAGGGGACTATAGATGAAAACAATAGTTGGAGTTAGATTCAGAAAGCCTGGTAAAGTTTATTTCTTTGATCCAGGATACATACAATTAAACTTAAAAGATAAAGTCGTGGTTGAAACTACAATGGGAGAAGACGTAGGGGAAGTTGTAATAAATAAAAGACAGATTCCAGACGATAAAGTTTCAACAGAACTAAAAAGAATAGTAAGACTTGCAAATAATAGAGATTTAAAAAGAGTAGAAGACAACAAAATAAAAGAGCAAAAAGCAATGAAAGTGTGCAAAGAAAAAATAAAAAAACACAAATTAGACATGAACTTAGTAGACGTAGAATATAAGTTTGACAATAGTAAAATAATATTCTATTTTACAGCTGATGGACGTGTGGATTTTAGAGAGCTTGTAAAAGATTTAGCAGCTATCTACAAAACAAGAATAGAGCTAAGACAAATAGGTGTTAGAGATGAAGTTAGAAAAATAGGTGGAAATGGTGTTTGTGGAAGAGAACTATGCTGTTGCTCATTCTTAAATAATTTCGACATGGTATCAATAAAAATGGCAAAAGAGCAAAGTGCTTCTCTAAATCCATCGAAAATATCTGGAAATTGTGGAAGATTAATGTGTTGCTTGAAATATGAGCAAGAAGTATATGAAGACAAAATAAAAAAATTACCAAAAGTAGGTTCAATAGTAAAAACAGAAGATGGAGAAGGAACTGTTGTTACACAAGAGGTATTGAAAGAAGCAATAAAGGTACAATTTAGGAAAGACGATATCACAACATACAAAACATATCCAGCAAAAGATGTAAAAGTAATAAAGAATGCAAGTGGAAATGACAAAGATAGTATTGATAATACAGTGGATAGCGAAGAGATGGCTAATTTAAAAGAATTGCAAAAATTAGAAGAACTAGAGAAAAGAGACAAAATAATAGAAAAAGAAGAAAATAAAAAGAGAAACAATTAAATTTTTACATAAACCAACCCAGCCAGCAGGAATGTTAAAATTTTTGCTGGCTGGGTTGGGCGTTAAGAACGTATTATTCTTCAGTTTCTTCAGTTTTCATAGCTATCCAAGGAGCTAAAACAGTGCCACACTTGGGACAAACTAAAAGTTTCATTTCCGGATACTGCGTAGAGTGAGGAACCAAGGAACCTTTAACAAAGATTTCTTTGAACTCTTCGTCACCTTCCAAATAATCGTGTCTTATGATTTCTTTTCCACGGATAGGATTTAGATTTCGAACGGGCCTATGTGTATACCGCTTTTCTATGGATACTGTTTGAACTTCAACGTGTTGCTGTTCAACGTATACATATCCGCAAGACGGGCACTTCTGGGTAATGGTTCTTAACATATTTTCTGACCTCCTAAAATTATTTTTGAAAAGTCGAACATAATTCATAGCTCTAATGAGCCAAAAGAACTAAAACTAATTATATCATTTTTTTGCGAGTATATCAATGTATAGAACGCAAAATTGACAAGATATTTCTTTTGCTTTTATTAACTATTTTGTAAATTTTATTGCAATACATCTATCAATTTGATATACTACAAATAATCGTTTAGCTTTCTTTCAGTTGGGTGCATAAATTAGTTATTGTAAATATTTGTATTTCAACTACTAGTTTATGCACCTAACTCTTCACAAGAATTGTTAAGTGCAACATTATGAGAAAGGAGGCGGTAGAATTGAAACATAAAGATTATAATTGCAATGATATTGCCGTTAGATATCTTGACAGGGCTTTAATCGCTTTGATTGTTGGTATTGTTTTATGTTTTCTAGCAAGTCTAGGATATACTTCATATATTAAATGGTCAGAAAAAGAAATTGAAGTTCGTGCAGTGAACTCCAATTCTAATACAAACGAGATTCGATAAGGGCTACGGCTCTTATCTTTTTTATTGAACCTTAAATTTCAATAAAATAATATATAAGGAAATTTAAGCCCTTATTATTCTATGCATATATTTGTTTTATATACATTTAGAAAGTAGTTAATATACTAACATACAGTATGATTAACTAATATCATGATACTACTTTTATTAGTTTTTGTCAATATTGGCAAAAATTAATTTCAAAAATCTTATTCTTCTTCTGGAGCACCAACAGGACATACTTGAGCGCATGTTCCACAGCTTATGCACATAGAAGAATCAATTTCATATTTGCTTCCTTTATCAGAAATGCAAGAAACAGGGCAGTTAGCTGCACAAGCTCCGCAAGCAATGCATTTATCTGTAATTTTATATGCCATGAATTTCACCACCTTTTCTTTTCGCCCAAAAAGGGGCGTCCCTATTGGGCGATATTTGTCATCTCTTCTAAGTTTAACAATTCTTGCCACCTTTTGTCAACCTCTTTTTGAAATTCTTCTATCATCCATTCGTTTCCAGGTTTGAACATGTGCTTGAAACGTTTTTGTGGACGTAAGAATTCTTCTATTGGTAATTTTTTTGCTGGCTTGTATGTTATTTTATATACTCCGTTTACAACTTCGTATAATGGCCAGTAGCAGGTGTCTATTGCAAGTTTGTTTATCTTCATTAAATCTTCTGTTGCATAGCCCCAACCACGTGGACATGGAGCTAAAACATTTAAAAATGTTGCACCTTCTGTATATATTGCTTTTTCAGATTTTTCATATAAATCTTTGAAGTTTGCAAATGCTGCTGTTTGAGCGACATATGGCAAATGGTGTGCTACCATTATTTGTGTTAAATCTTTTCTAGATTGCATTTTTCCAGGAATAACAGTTCCAGCTGGAGATGTTGTTGTGTCTGCAAATTTTGGTGTTGCAGATGAACGTTGAATTCCTGTGTTCATGTATGCACCATTATCATAGCAAACATATGTCATATCATGCCCTCTTTCCATTGCGCCAGAAAGAGATTGAATTCCTATATCATAAGTTCCGCCGTCTCCACCGAATGTTATGAACTTTGTTTTTTCTCCGTCTTTTTCTACTAATTTTCCTTGCTTTACTAAAGATTTATATGCAGCTTCTACACCAGAACATGTAGCTGATGCGCACTCGAAAGCTGTATGTATGTAAGAATCTGTCCATGCAGTATATGGATAAATACATGTAGAAACTTCCATACAACCAGTTGCATTAGAAACAACTGCGTGGTCGCCTTCGTGTAATGCTCTCATAATCATTCTTGCAACAGGAGGGGCACCACATCCGGCACACATTCTGTGTCCAGCAGTAAATCTTGATGGTTTAGTTGCCATTATTTCTTTTAAATTATATGCCATTGTTTATTTTCCTCCTTTACGTAATCCTAAATATCTATAAGGGTTTCCTAAATTTCCAGTCTTAATAATTTCTTGTAAATCCTCGAATACACTTACAATGTCTTTTGTAGTAGTATCTCTACCACCAATTCCATACATGTAGTCTACCATTGGAACATTTGCAACTTGATTTGCATACATTGCAGATGTTACGTCTGTAAATAGGGGAGCGCCAGCAGCGTTCACACTGTCGTCTTTATCTAAAACTGCAACAGCCTTTAAGTGTGACAATGCTTTTGCAATTTCTTCTGCTGGGAAAGGTCTGTAAACACGTACCTTTAATAGACCAGCCTTAATTCCTTTTGCTCTCAAATCGTCTACAACAGCCTTTGTTGTTCCTGCTGTAGAGTTCATACAAACTATTGCAATTTCTGCATCATCTAGTTTATATTCTTCGAAGAAGCTATACTTTCTTCCAGTCATTTTTTCGAATCTATCAGCAACTTCTAGAATAACCTTTTTTGCGTTTCTCATAGCTTCTGCTTGTTGATATTTATGCTCAAACAAGAATGCTTGTAAATCCATCGGTCCCATTGCAACTGGTTCATCATGATTTAACAAATAATGTTCTGGTTTATATGTACCAACGAATTCTTTAACTTTGTCATCTTCGATAAGTTCGATATTTTCTATTGAATGAGATGTAATAAATCCATCTTGGCAAACCATTAAAGGAAGTAAAACATCTTTATTTTCGGCAATTTGATGAGCCATTATTAAATTATCATATGCCTCTTGGTTATTCTCAGAGAAAAGCATAATCCAGCCAGCATCACGTACACCCATCGCATCAGAATGGTCGTTGTGTATGTTTAAAGGACCAGAAACGGCTCTGTTTACCAAAGACATAACTATTGGAAGTCTTGAACCAGAAGCTATATAAAGCATTTCCCACATAAAAGACAATCCATTTGCAGATGTTGCCGTCATAGCTCTTGCACCAGCAGCTTCTGCACCTATACAAGCACTCATTGCACTGTGTTCACTCTCAACTGCAACAAACTCTGTATCAACTTGTCCGTTACTAACAAATGTTGAAAAGTATTGTGGGATTTCAGTTGATGGTGTAATAGGGAAGGCTGCAACAACATCAGGGTTAATTTGTCTCATAGCTACTGCTGAAGCTTCATTTCCACTTAAACGTTCTCTTATACTCATACTATTTTCCAACTCCTTCCTTCATTTCTATTGCACCGAAAGGGCAAACCTTGCTACAAACTCCACATCCCTTGCAATAATTGTAATCGAAATCTTCTCTTTTACATTCTTTATTAACAGGAATAGAGTCATCAGGGCAAACAGGAAAGCACAATCCACATTGTGTGCACTTTTCTGGAATCCATACTGGGTACATACTTCTCCAGTCACCTGTCTTAAATTCTCTAGCATTTCCAGCTTGATAAATAATTCCGCCTGGTGTTAATTCATTTGCTGGTGTGTTTTTATCTATATGCATTTCAGACATAATTTTACCTCCTTAATTAATCTTCTTAACTTCATTCAAAGCCATTTCTAAGGCTTTCATATTTCCTTCTATAACCTCAGGCTTCTTTGCAAATTTATGCTTGAATGAACCTTTCATGTCATTTAAAAAGTCATTTTCATCCATAATATTTGCAACTTTAACAATAGCAGCAAGCATAGGAGTATTTGGGAAATATCTTCCTAAAGCCTCTTCAGAAACTTTCCTTGCATCAATGCAATAAATTCCACCTTTATATCCTTTTAATGCTTTCTTTAAATAATCTGCATCTTTTACTGTATTTATTACTATGGCTCCAGTTTCTTTAAGACCAGCAGTTACATCAACAGTTTCTAAAAGAGTGTCATCAACAACTACAACATAATCAGGCTCATAAATATTGCTGTGAATAACAATAGGACTATTGCTAATACGATTGTAAGCTGTAATTGGGGCTCCCATTCTCTCTGGACCATATTCAGGGAAACCTTGAATATATTTACCAGTGTTAAATGCTGCATCTGCAAGCAAAAGAGAAGCTGTTTTAGTACCTTGGCCACCTCTACCGTGCCATCTAATTTCTACCAAATTTTCCACTTTAAAAAATCTCCTTTCTTAAAAGTTATGCTGTACTAAAATATAATTGCTATAACAAAATTAATTTTTAGAAATTTTCATTCAAAATTGTATAGATTCTATAATTAAGTAAATTATAAAATTTATACAAATACAATAAAATTGAATTTTTTTTAATAGCAAAAAAATTAGTACAAAACTAACATGTTCAGTATATTCTTATTTGGCTCACATGTCAAGAAAAGTGAACAACAATTCGGTAAATAATATAGAAAATTTATTGACTTATTTATTAAATTTATTATATTATATAAGTATTAAAAAAAAGAAAGAAGGATTCAAATGAAAAAAATTCTGAGAGATAATAAAGGTTCAATTTCTGCATTAGTTGTTATAAGTGTATTGCTTTATTCGATAGTACTTACAACAGCTTTTATGCAAGCTTCTTCAAAAAGGAAAATGCAAATGGAAAGTCAAATACTAGCAAAAGAAGCATATGAAAAGCAACTTAATAATTTAGATGAGATAAGAGATGAGATAAATGGTGGAAGTTCTTCGATATTAAACAAAATCCAAATAGGTGATAGTGTAAATTATACATATGATTCAGTAAGTAGTTATTCTCTTTCATCAACATATAGTGGATACAGCAGTGATCAAATAGCCCAAACAATAGGGTTAACATGGAAAGTACTAAATGTAGATAAAGAAAATGATACAGTAGATATAATAAGTACAAACCCAACAAGTAGTACCGTATATTTTGCTGATATATTAGGGTATAATAATGGGCCATATTTAATGAATGAAATCTGCAAATCTCAATATAGTAATAAAACATTAGGAGTAAATGCAAGAAGTATAAACTTGTTAGATATGGAAAAGCACTTAACACCAACAGGAATAACAAATAGAAATGCATATAAATATAATAGTAATACAGCAAAATATGGAACAACAAAAACATATACAAGTGATACAAAATACCCAAGTCTGTATGCAAACCAAAAAGGAGCAGGACCAAATATAACAGCAACAAATGCAAGTACAATATCTCAACCAGACATAACAATGGGGAATGACCCGTATGAAGAAAGTAAGCCAATAGTACCAGAAGATACAACAGAGCCAACCACATCTAGTACAAATGGAACAGGAAGCCCATTAACAGTAACGCAAACGGATTATTATATATCAATAAATGATACTAATTATGGAACTGCAGCAACTGTACTAGCAAATAGTACAGAGTTCTGGGTGGCTGCACGTTGTGTCGATACTCGCTCAAGTGATGCTTGCTTTGGCCTTCGCATTGCGTACGCGAGATTTTTCGGCTGCGTTATGTTCTATTCTGATTGGAGTGCGAGCGGCAGTACCTGTGCTCTTCGCCCCGTAGTTTCTCTACCATCTAGTCTCCTAACAGGAGAGCAAACAAATGGAGCTTGGGACTTGAGCAAATAGAAAAAATGAAGACCTTGTCAAGATTAATAAGTTTACATAAACATAAAATAATTCAACAAAGAAATAGATACATAATGTAAGCGCTCAATAAAACGACGTAAAATAACCCCAGATTTTTAAGTTTTGCTTAAATTTCTGGGGGTATTATTTTTATTTCAAATTCGGTTCTGTATATTCTTCTTCATAATTTCTTATTTCGTCTTGCAATTCTTCTGACCATGGCAAATATTTTTCTATGTCTGTGTCTTTTTGTTCTCCTTATAATTGTGGCAGTATTTCCAATAAATAATTTTTCTCTTTTCTCAATTCACATTTTTGCTTTATCTATTCATCTGATGCTGTATTTGGAACAAGTTGCTCTTCAATTATATCGTAAGCATTCAATAAAATTTAATTAAAATAATTGGTAAAAATAGAATTAATAAGTTTAAATAAAAAAATAAAACAATATGTTTTAATACAAAATAAGGAATTATTATCTCATGAGTGATATAAAGATACTATAAAAATTATGTATAAATGGAAAGGACAAAAGAAATGCTTTTATCAATGAAAAAACTAAATGAAGTAAAAAATATTATAGTATCAAGAAGAAAAAGAAAAGATTTTGAAGTGGTAACAGAGGAGTGGCTTAAATACAAAAAAAATACTGTAAAAAAATCTACTTATTATAATTATTCATATAGTGTAGCAAAATATTTATATCCGAGTTTTGCAGGAAAAAATATTACCAAAATAAAAAATTATAATAATTTCATAGAAGAACTCTCAGATACGTTATCACCCAAAACTGTGCGTGATATTGTTACTAAACTAAAGGAAATAATAAATTTTTACGAAGAAGAACATAATACAAAGTTAAACATAAAAAAGATGAGTTTGCCTAAAATGAACAAAAAAGAGATACAAATTTTATCAAATAAAGAGAAACAAAAATTAGAAAAATATTGCATACAGCAAAATGATTTAAAATCATTGGGAATATTAATATGTTTAAATACTGGACTAAGAGTTGGAGAAGTTTGTGCTTTGAGATGGGAAAACGTTGACTTTGAAACTAGAAGAATACATGTAGAAAAGACTATAGAAAGAATATATTCAAAAGAAGAAAACAAAACAATAGTTATTATAGATACACCAAAATCAATAACATCAGTAAGGACTATTCCTATAAATAGTAAATTATATAATATTTTAAAACAGATAAGAGGAAAGAGTAAAAAAACTGATTTTGTATTAACAGGCTCGAATGAACACTATGTAGAACCAAGAAATTATCAATATCATTTTAAAGAAATTTTAAAAAGAAGCAAAGTAAAAAAATATAAATTTCATACTTTAAGACATACATTCGCAACAAATTGTATAGAGGCGGGAATGGATATAAAATCTTTAAGTGAAATATTAGGACATGCAGATGTAAGTATAACACTAAATATATATGTGCATTCATCAGATAAGGCAAAAAGAAAATATCTTGAAAAAATATAAAAATTATGGTAAAACTAGGATAAATTTAATTATGGTATGAGATTAGAAAAGAGACGAATAATAATGGGAAACATTGTATTATTAGATGATTTAACGATTAACCAAATAGCTGCGGGCGAAGTAATTGAGCGCCCTATGAATGTTGTAAAAGAGCTGGTGGAAAACTCTATTGATGCTGGTGCCACGAAGGTGGCTGTAACAATAAAAGATGGTGGTAAAACACTTATACAAGTTACAGACAATGGTTCTGGAATAGACATAAATAATATGGATATAGCACTAGAGAGGCACGCAACGAGTAAGATTTCTAAAATAGAAGATCTAGAAAATACATACAGCTTTGGGTTTAGAGGTGAGGCTCTTGCAAGTATATCATCAATTTCAGAACTTACTATGATATCCAAAACGGCCGATGAAATGGTGGGCTACAAGTTATTTTCAAGAGGTGGAAATATACTAGAAAAGGACGAAATTGGAGCATCAACAGGAACTACTATTAAAGTTGAAAAATTATTTTATAATACTCCAGTTAGATACAAATTTTTAAAAAATGATGCCACAGAGTTTAGATATATAAAGGAATTCTTGCAAAAAGTAGCATTAGCCGAACCAGATAAATCGATAGAGCTAATAAACAATGGCAAACAAATACTTAAAACATCTGGTAATGGTGAAATTAAAGATGTTGTATATTTACTGTATGGAAAAGAAATAAAAGACAACCTTGTAGATGTAAACTATCAAGATGGAGACATAAAAATAACTGGAGTAGTCGGAAACACCTTTATAGCTGAAGAGAATAGAAAGAATCAAATTTTATTTTTAAATAATAGAAACATACAAGACAAGATACTTACAAACAGTGCTGACCAAGCCTTTAAAGGTTCTACTGGAATTGGAAAATATGGGTTCTTTATACTAAATTTACAAATGCCAGCCGATTACTATGATGTAAATGTGCATCCAACCAAAAAAGAAGTAAGGTTTAGAGATGAAGATAAAATATACAAGGCGATGTATCATGCTATAAAAAATGCAATTCTTAGCAAAGACTTTTTAGGAAACACCGAAACAGAAAACAATAAAGAAGACTATATAGAAAATGAACTAGAATTTGTAACAAATCACTTTGATATGAAAGAAAATAGCTTCTTGAATGGATTGGAAAAGGCACAGGCAAAGAACAAAACTGTAATTGAAATGAACTCGCTAGACGATGTACAACAAGAAGAAAAAGTAGATGAGAAGCAAGAAAGTAAATCAGATGTAGAGACAGAAATAGAGGCTAAAGAAGAACTGGATGCTCCAAAAGAAAGTTTAATAACACGTGAAGAGAAAAGAAAAATAAATTATAAATACATTGGGATAGCATTCAAAACCTACATAATAGTAGAAATAGAAAATGAAATATATCTAATAGACCAACATGCTGCACACGAAAGAGTGCTATATGAACAAATAAAAGAAAACTACAAGAACCATATACAAAACAATGTGCAAATGATGTTAATACCAGAGGTATTTACGCTGTCATATAAAGAAGCAAGGTTCGTAAAAGAGAATATGGAATTATTCAAGAATACAGGTTTTGATATAGAATTTTTTGGAGATAATACAATAAAAATAAACGGAATACCGGACCTAGAATATAAAGTGGACAGAAGCCGCGTGTTCTTAGATGTTTTAGATGAAATGCTAACAAACGAGAGAAGTTCTCTAAAAGACATAGAGGAAAGGTTTGTAGCAACAGTTGCATGTAAAGCAGCTGTAAAAGCTGGAATGGATTTAAGCAGACAAGAAGTAGAAAACTTAATAAGCAGTTTGTTGGGATTAAAAAATCCATATACATGCCCACACGGTAGACCAACAACAATAAAAATTGATATACATTGAAAATTAAATAAAATTATTAAATTTCAATTTGTTCGCTTGTTTTTAGAAAAGAAATGTTGTAGTATATATTTACTCTTCTAAGTCAGAGAGTAGTCTTTACTTAAAGGCGGAAGGGAGGTAAATGAAATGACACAACCTGAACTTATTTTGCGATTAGTTGAAATGCTAATGGCAGAAAAAGAAAAAAACAGTCAACTAAAGACTGAAGAAAACAACAAGGATAAAGACTAGATGTGTCATACATAGTCGACAAAGTGGGATGTTACGGTCCTGCTTTGTTTTTTTGAAAATAAAAAAAAGTATGTGTAGTTACGATACACATACAAGTAAATGATATCCACAACCTGAATAAGGATACATTTTGTATACACAAATAATAACATATTATTTATAATTTGTCAAATTGAATTAAAAAATAAATTCGATTATAAGATATTCAAGAAATTCTTGAGTATCTTATTGTAAATTTATGCTTTTTTTGATACTATATATTTGAAAAAGGTTTTAAAATATTTATAAACAAATATAATTTCAAAAGAGAATAATGTAACATTAATTACCGAAAAAGAGATGGAGATAATACAGGATAAGCGTAGCAAAGAGAAGAAATAGTTGAAAAATATATAACGTAGGAGAAATAAATGGGGAGAGAACAGGACTGGAAAGAGATTGAGAAAACACAGTTAAATTATGAACAAGGATTAAAAGACCAATATAAAGGAATTGATATTGTAAAAATTAGCAAAGAAAACAGAAAAACGATTCATAAAATTAAGAAAATAAATGCTAAGGCAGATAAATTGGTAAGAGCGTTGCTTATTTGGTATGTTATATTTTTAATACTATTAATAATATTTGGAACACATATATATATAATGTATTTAAATAATATCAAAAATCGAGTAAACATAGATTTTATAGCTGATTTAAAGGATTGTTATGGAATTAATGCAAAAGTAATAGAAAAAGATATAGATAAATCTGGAAATGGAAAATATGTGCTTAAGTCAAAAGAAAAAAAGCCTATTGAATTTATTGTAATAAAAAAATTTGGAAGCTATACGTTTGACTATTTTGACCGTACTCTAAAAGAAGAATATGAAAAATCTAGTGATGAAATTAAGAAAACTTTTGAACCGCATGAAGAGTACAATGTAAATGGAGAGTTCAAGTATAATTTAAATTCCAATGCATCAAGTTTATCTGACATAGATAATATAGTACATAAATATGTTCAAATGAGAGATAATGCAGGAAAACACTTTGGATATAACTGGAATGTAAATATAAATTTTGACGGAATGATTGAAAAAATATGGTCTATGGGTTTAAACGAAGATGAAGAATCTATAAATAGAAGAATAAAATGCGAATATGTAGTATCAAAGATAGATGGAGGAGATAACACCAAACTTACAGATGAAGAAATAACAAGGTATTACAAGCCATATTCATTAAAAGTATTTATTAATGGCAAGGAAGTTTATAGTTCAATAATGAATCAGCAGGTGCAACAAACAGCATTATACAGCTATTCAGAAGAAGATTATACAATGCCAATATCTGCACTTGGAGAAATTGAAGAAGTTCAAATAACGTATAACAAATATAGCACGCCACTTGAACTTACATTTAAAGATAAAACATATAAAATAGGTGGATCAACCGTGAATTTGGAAAATAGTACTATTCCGACTTATGTAGAAGTACAAACTTTAAAACAAATAATAGGGGCAAAGTTAGAATTTAACTATAAAGAGCAGACTTTGAATATTGTAGTTAAATAAATGTATTACAAGGGCAAGTAATTATTGTAAATTACTTGCTCTTATGCTATAATCCATTTGCAAATAGCATAAGATTAAGAAGAAATTAAATAGTTTCTTTTAAGGAGGAAAATTTGAAACGCATTTATATAATTTTAACATACAGTGGTACAGTACTTTCAAGGATTGTAAAAGCATACACAGGAGCCGAATATTCGCATGTGTCTATTGGATTAGACGAAAACTTAACGAAAATGTATAGCTTTGGAAGATTGAATCCATATAATCCATTTATAGGTGGATTTGTACATGAGGGAATAAACATTGGAACATTTAAAAGATTTAAAAATACTCAGACAGCAGTTTATTCTATAATGATTTCGGATGAGCAGTATAATAGATTAAATCAGATAATACATAAGGTTGAGGCAACTTCTCAAGAATATAAATTTAATTTTATTGGACTAGTCGCAGTTGCTTTACATATGAAAATTCAGAGAAGAAGGGCTTTTTACTGTGCAGAATTTGTGAAGTATGCTATGAAAAAGGCTCAAATTAGGAATAATTTGCCAGATATAGTAAAACCAGAGGATTTCTTAAACTTAGAGAATATAAGATTAGAATATAAGGGTGCACTGAAACAATATAAAGTTGAAGAACTGCCAACTTTGAAAGTGGCAAATTTATGAGATAAACATATGCCAAATATGTAATTATAAATTTGAAATAGCTGTAATAATGCATGACAAAAGGAATGTGATAAAATAATGAGTAAAACAAGGATATTAAAGTTAGTGATGTTTGTAGTAGCACTTGTAATTTGTATTGGAGCAACAATATATTTGTTTCCAGTAATGAAAAACTTATCAACTGCGGAAGGACAAGTTGCATTTAAGCAAAAAGTAGAAAGTTCTGGTGTGCTAGGACTACTTTCACTGTTTGCTCTTGAGGTTGCACAAATATTTTTATTTATAATACCAGGCGAACCGATTGAAATTCTAGCAGGAATGTGCTACGGAGCCTTATGGGGAACAGTTTTTATTATGGCTTCAGCAGGAATTATTTCTACCGTGATATTCTTCTTGGTTAGAAAATTAGGAAAGAAATTCGTGTATGAATTTTGTGATGAAAATAAAGTAAAGAAAATAGAAAACAGCAAACTTTTTCAAAACCCTAAACAAATAGAAATGATAATGCTAATACTATTTTTATTGCCTGGAACGCCAAAAGATTTATTAGTATACATTGCAGGACTGTTACCAATAAAGCCAACAAGGTTTATAGTAATATCCGTACTTGCAAGGTTCCCATCAGTAATATCATCAACATTAGCTGGTGCGAATATTGCAGTGGGTGACTGGAAATTGGGAATTTTATTATATGGAGTAATTGTAGTAGCGGTGGCAATTTTAATATTTATATATCAGAAATTTGATAAAGAAAAAATAACGAGTGAGGCGTTGAAAACGATAAAATAGTTGACTTTTACAGTTTTAATAAGTATAATCTAAGTGAAAATTGTATGATTTAAGCATATATTTTTAACTATGACAAAAACTATATATATGGAGGTAATACAAATGAATGAGAAGATGTATGAAATTATGAGAGATGGAAGAGGATTTATTGCTGCTCTTGACCAAAGTGGAGGAAGCAGTGCAAAGACTCTAAAAAATTATGGAATAGATGAAAGTGAATATAGCTCAGAAGAGGAAATGTTTAATCTAATCCATGAAATGAGAAAAAGAGTTATGACAAGCAAAGTGTTCACAAATGAGCACATTTTAGGAACAATTCTTTTCGAAAAAACAATGATGTCAGAAGTAAATGGAAAATTTACAGCAGATTATTTATGGGACGAAAAGGGAATAGTTTCTTTCTTAAAAGTTGATAAGGGATTAGCTGAAGAAAAGAATGGCGTAAAATTAATGAAAGAAATTCCAAACTTAAATGAAGAAATAGAAGAAGCAAGCAAAAAGCATGTATTCGGAACAAAGATGAGATCTGTAATATATGAAGCAAACGAAGAAGGCATAAGAGATATTGTAAATCAACAATTCGAATTTGCAAAAACAATATGTGACGGTGGATTAGTTCCAATAATTGAGCCAGAAGTAGACATACATTCAGAGCAAAAAGAACTTTGCGAAAAAATATTAAAAGACGAAATAATAAGAAAACTAAAAGAATGGAATCCAGCAGACAAAATAATGTTCAAATTTACAATACCAACAGTTGCAAACCATTACTTAGATTTATATGATTACGATTGTGTTGTAAGAATTGTTGCTTTATCTGGCGGATACGAGATAGATGAAGCATGTGAATTACTTGCTAAAAATAACAGAATGATAGCAAGCTTCTCAAGAGCATTATTACAAGACTTAAATGCACATCAAACACAAGAAGAATTTGATACAGCATTAAACAATGCAATAGTAAAAATATACAATGCATCAATAGACTAAAATGGATACAAGCTGAAGAAAAAGAAAGTTTTCTATAAATGCACAAAAATAGAGGAGTATAGTATGTTAGATTTAACGAATGCAATAGAAGAAATCAATTATTATAAAGGTTCAGAAAAGAAGAAAACACTAGTTTATGAGGGAAAGAAATATCTTGTAAAATTTCCAGATCCAATAAGAGAAAAAGGAAAAAATATATCATATATAAATAATGCCTTTTCCGAATATGTAGGAAGTAATATATTTAGATTGTGTGGATTTAATGTGCAAAATACAATGCTTGCAATTTATAAATACAATGAAAGAGAAAAAATAGTTTGTGCATGTGAGGACTTTACAGACAGGAATCATATTTTATATGAATTCGAAAATTTAGCATTGAGTACAAACCCAGATAAAAAAATTGAAACAGAATTAGATGACATTATGGATGTAATTGATGAAAATAAAATGATAAATTCTGATGAAACTAAGAAAAAATTTTGGGATATGTTTATTATAGATGCTTTAATTGGAAATACAGATAGACACAATGGAAATTGGGGATTTTTAGTAAATACAGAAATGAATGAAATAAAATTTTCACCAATATATGATTGTGGATCTTGCCTAAATCCGATGCTTGAAGATTGTGAACTTTCTAAATTGAGCGATGTAGAATTAAAAAATTTAGCAATAAATTGTTATTCATGTATTAAGATAAATGGAAAAAAGATAAATTATATGTCATTTTTGAAACAAATGGAAAATAAAGATTGCAATGATGCTATTAGAAGGGTATTTGAAAGAATAAAAATTGATAATATCTATGAATTGATAGAGAATATGGAAGAAATATCAGACATAAGAAAAAATTTCTATAAAAAGATAATAGAAATAAGATATGAAATATTAAAAGAAGTATACGAAAAAATTGTAAACTAATAGTTGTAAAACTATTAGTTTTTTGATATGATAGGCGTAAATTTAGAACATAAGGAGGAATTTTTAATGAGTGAATACGAATGTGTTGACAGCGTTGAAACTTTGGCAAAGACACTAGAGAGAGTTAAGAATGCACAAAAGGAATTTTCGAAATATTCACAAGAGCAGGTAGATAAAATATTTCAGGCTGCGGCTATTGCTGCGAATGAAGCTAGAATTCCACTTGCTAAGATGGCAGTAGAAGAGACTGGAATGGGAATAGTAGAAGATAAAGTAATTAAGAACCATTATGCGGCAGAATATATATATAATAAATACAAAAATGAAAAAACTTGTGGAGTAATTTATCAAGATGATAGTTATGGAATTAAGAAGATAGCTGAGCCAGTTGGCATTGTAGCTGCTGTTATTCCTACAACAAACCCAACTTCTACGGCAATTTTTAAAACTTTAATTGCACTAAAAACTAGAAATGGAATTATAATCAGTCCTCATCCAAGAGCTAAAAAGTCTACTATAGAGGCTGCAAAAACTGTTTTGGAAGCAGCAGTAAAGGCAGGTGCTCCAGAAGACATTATTGCATGGATTGATGTTCCATCTCTTGAACTTACTAATATGTTAATGCAGTCTGTAGATATAATACTTGCAACTGGTGGACCTGGAATGGTTAAGTCTGCTTATTCTAGTGGAAAGCCAGCTCTAGGCGTTGGTGCGGGAAATACTCCTGCTGTTATTGACGAGAGTGCTAATGTGATTTTGGCAGTAAACTCGATTATACATTCTAAAACATTTGATAATGGAATGATTTGTGCTTCTGAGCAATCTGTAATAGTAAGCGACAAGATTTATGATAAGGTAAAAGACGAATTTGTTAAAAGAGGATGCTATATATTGAATCCTGAAGAGACTGAAAAAGTTCGTAAGACTATAATTATAAACGGAGCCTTGAATGCTAAAATAGTTGGTCAAAAAGCACACACGATAGCAGAACTTGCTGGAGTAAGTGTTCCAGAAAATACTAAAATTTTAATCGGAGAGGTTGAAAGTGTAGATTTATCTGAAGAATTTGCTCACGAAAAATTATCTCCTGTACTTGCAATGTATAAATCAGGCAGTTTTGACGATGCTCTTGAAAAGGCATATAGATTGATAGAAGATGGCGGACTAGGACACACCTCATCTTTATATGTAAATACTGTTACAGAAAAAGAAAAAATAGAAAAATTTTATAGCAAAATGAAAACGTGTAGAGTTTTAGTAAACACACCATCATCACAAGGTGGAATTGGAGATTTGTATAACTTTAAACTTACTCCATCTTTAACACTTGGATGTGGAACTTGGGGTGGAAACTCGGTTTCAGAAAATGTTGGAATTAAACATCTATTAAATATAAAAACAGTAGCCGAAAGGAGAGAAAATATGCTTTGGTTTAGAGCACCTGAAAAGGTTTATATGAAGAGAGGTTGCTTGCCTGTAGCCTTAGAAGAACTTAAAAACGTAATGAATAAGAAGAGAGTATTTATAGTAACAGATACATTCTTATATGAAAATGGTTATACAAAAGTTGTAACAGACAAATTAGATGAGATGGGAATAGTTCACGAAACATTCTTCAATGTTGCTCCAGACCCAACTCTTGCTTGTGCAAAAGAAGGTGCAAAATTGATAGATGCCTTCAAACCAGATTGCATTATAGCAATAGGTGGTGGTTCTGCAATGGACGCTGCAAAAATAATGTGGGTTCTATACGAGCACCCAGAAGTTGACTTCCTAGACATGGCAATGAGATTCATGGATATTAGAAAAAGAGTTTACACATTCCCTAAAATGGGCGAAAAAGCTTATTTTATAGCAGTTCCAACATCAGCAGGAACAGGTTCAGAGGTAACACCATTTGCGGTAATAACAGACGAAACAACAGGTCAAAAATATCCACTTGCAGACTATGAATTGCTTCCTAAGATGGCAATAGTAGACGCAGATATGATGATGAATGCCCCAAAAGGACTAACATCAGCATCTGGAATTGACGCCTTAGTTCATTCAATAGAAGCATATGTTTCTATGATGGCAACTGAATTTACAGATGGATTAGCAATAGAAGCAATCAAGACAATATTTGAATATTTGCCAAGAGCTTATGAAGAAGGGGCAAACGACCCTATTGCAAGAGAAAAAATGGCAAACGCAGCAACGATGGCAGGTATGGCATTTGCAAATGCTTTCTTAGGAATATGCCATTCAATGGGACATAAATTAGGTGCTTACCATCATCTACCACATGGAGTTACAGTTGGATTGGTATTAGACGAAGTAATGAGATTTAATGCAGAAGAAGTTCCAACAAAAATGGGAACATTCCCACAATACGAGTATCCACATGCTTTAAGAAGATATGCAGAAATAGCAGATAGCTTAAACTTAGGCGGAAACACAGACCAAGAAAAACTAGAAAGATTGATAAATAAAATAGACGAATTAAAAGAGAGAGTCGGCTTCAAGAAAACAATAAAAGACTATGGAATTTCAGAAGAAGATTTCTTATCAACATTGGATGAGATGAGCGAAAAAGCATTTGACGACCAATGTACAGGTGCAAATCCAAGATACCCATTAATAAGTGAGATAAAAGAAATTTATTTAAAAACATATTATGGAGGTGAAAGATAATGAAATTTAATTTGATAAATCCAATAGCAGAAAGAAAAACAAAAACTGTTTACAGAGACGGAGATAAGACAATAAAATTATTCGTAGAAAACTACTCGAAGGCAGATATATTAAATGAAGCTTTAATTCAATCAAGAGTGGAAGAAAACACAGATTTAAAAATATCTAGATTACAAGAAGTTACAAAAATAAACGAGAGATGGGCTCTAATTACAGAATATGTAGAGGGAACGCCACTAGATGTTTTAATGAAAGAACATCCGGAAAAACAAGACGAATATTTAAACTTTTTCGTAGGAATTCAATTAGAAGTTTTATCGAAAAGAGTACCTCTATTAAATAGAATAAAAGACAAATATAGAAGAAAAATAACAGATGCTACAAACATAGATGACACGACAAAATATGAGTTGCTACAAAGACTAGAAGGAATGAAAAATCATGACAAACTATGCCATGGAGACTTCGTTCCAAGCAACATAATAGTAAAAGAAAATGGCGAATATGCGATAATTGACTGGTCACACGCAACACAAGGAAATGGCTCAGCAGACGTAGCAAACACATACTTAATATTCTCTATGAGAAATCAAAAAGAATTAGCAGAAAAATACGTAAATTTATACTGCGAGAAGACAGGAACGGACAAGAAAGAAGTACAAAGATGGATTCCAATAGTTGCAGCAATAAGAAAGACAAAAGGAAAAGCAGAAGAACAAGAAATGCTGGAACAATGGATAAATATAGTCGATTACGAATAAAGATTGAATAGCTTACTCTAAAGAGAGTAGGCTATCTTCCTATTATTGTGAAAAAAGGTCTTATTTTGAAAAAAATTTAAAATTTTATATTTTCTCTTTATTTTTAACAAGCTATTGTATATAATTATAGCAAGCAAAGAGGAGATGATTGAAAAAAATTACAAACTTTCAATCAAATTTTACCCTCAAGAAAGGAATACAACAAAAATGAATTTACCAAACAAATTAACACTATTTAGAATAATACTAGTTCCAATAATGGTTATAGTATCTTTTTTTGATATACCGGGAAGTTTTTTAGGCATATCTACAACAATGTGGATAATGGAATTAATATTTATAATTGCATCAATAACAGATAAACTAGATGGATATTTAGCAAGAAAAAATAATCAAGTGACTAACTTCGGAAAATTTTTAGATCCAATCGCAGACAAAATTTTAGTAGTTGCTGCCATGATTTTATTTGTAGAAATGGGAAGATTACCAGCATGGATTCCAATTATAGTAATATTCCGTGAATTTGCCGTTTCGGGATATAGATTAATTGCTGTACAAAACAGTGGCAAGGTAATTGCCGCAAATGTTTGGGGAAAATTAAAAACTGTTACACAAATGATTGCGATAATTTTAATGTTCTTAACAACACAACCTTATTTCGCATTTGTAAATAGTGCACTTACATATATGACAACAGGAGATTTTGTAATGAATATTTTAGCAAGCATATTTATGACGGTTTCTGTTATTGCAACAATTTTCTCTGGATATGAGTATTTAAAAGGCGGAAAAGATTTACTAAAAGATTGTTAATACGAAAAAATAATACAATATTATCAATTCTGAATAGAGAACAATATATACATAAGAGATAAAGGGGATAAAACATGAAAAAATTAAAGAAAATATTCATTGCATTGCTTTTGATAACGTTTATTTCAACAGTTACGATTGATTATAAAACATCAATTGCAGATGTAGGAAGTTTTGAAGATTACGACAGTGGTAGCTCATGGGATAGCGATAGTTCGTGGGATAGCGGAAGCTCATGGAGCAGTTGGGACGACGATGATTACAGTTCTAGTTATGGAGGAACAAGCCATAGTAGTGGCGGAGGTTCTTCGTGGGGAACAATAATAACTTTTATTATTATAATTGCTATAGCTTATGCTATTTCTTCAAAGAATAAACACACTCCAATTAGACCAGTTCAAACGTATCAACCAGCATCTAATTTTGATTCTGAAGAAAATGTTGAAAGAAAAGTTAAAGCTGTTGATGAAATGTTTAATAAAGAAGAGTTCTTATCTTGGACTAGAAGTTTATTCGTAAAATTGCAAGAAGCGTGGACCGCAAGAGATTGGAGTACTATTAGAGTATTTGAAACAAATGAGCTATTTGAACAACATCAAAAGCAATTACAAGGTTATATAGACAGAAAACAAATAAATGTAATGGAAAGAATTTGCGTATTATCAGTTAAGTTAGCAGACTTCAAACAAACTGGAAATAAGGATGTTTTAACTGTTGTATTGAAATCTAGAATGAATGATTATATAATAGACGAAACAACAGGAAAAATAGTAAAAGGTGATAAGACAACTGATAGATATAGCACATATAAACTTGATTTTATTAGAACAACAGGCGAAAAGACAAAACCAGGTTCTATTGAAATAAATACAACAAATTGTCCAAACTGTGGAGCACCAACACAAATAACATCATCAGGTAAATGCGAGTATTGTGGAAGTGTAATTACAACAGGAGAACATAGCTGGGCATTATCAAACTTAGAGAAAATAGGCTAAAATTTGTGCGGACCTTAAAATAGGGTCTGCACAGAATAAATTATTAAAAGCTAAAAAATTTTAGGAGGAAAGAATTATGGGATTAATCAAAGCAGCAGCAAGTGCAATAGGAAGTACAATGCATGATCAATGGAAGGAAGCAATTAGATGTGAAAACATGACAAATGATATTCTTATGGTTAAGAAAACTACTCCAAATGGAGTTATATCAAATAAAAGTACAATTATAGTAGCACCTGGACAATGTGCAATTATATTTGATAATGGTAGAGTAATAGATGCAACAGCAGAAGAAGGAGTATATACTTTTGATAGTTCTTCTACACCTTCATTCTTTGCAGGACAATTTGGAGCAGTATTTAAAGAAATGTGGCAACGTTTTACATATAATGGAGCAAGTGCTAAACAACAGGCAGTATTTTTCTTCAACACAAAGGAAATAATAGATAATAAATTTGGAACAGCGGCACCAATTCCATTCCAAGATTGGTCACACCCAATACCAAACCAAATGACAAATACTTTAACACCACTAAGAGTAGAAGTAAAATGTTTTGGAAAATATACTTTTAGAATTGCAGACCCAGCTTTGTTTATGAGCAAATTAGCAGGAACTGCTGATATTTATAAAAAAGATGAATTAGTAGAGCAATTAAGAACAGAAGTTATGTCTGTATTTCAAAATGTTGCTAATGAACTTGGTACAGCTAAATACAAAGTTCCAGTTTTAGAAATGCCAAGTCAAACAGATGAAATAAGAGAAATGATGGACGAAAAGGTATTTGATGCAAAAATAAGAGAAAGAGGAATAGAAATAGTTTGCTTTGCTGTTGAATCTGTAACATTAACAGATGATTCTGCAAAGAAGATTGATGATTACGAATTAAGTTCAAACTCTTACATGCAACAAGGAAGAATGGTTGGAGCATATTCAAATGCAGTTGAAAATGCAGCTAAAAATGAAAATGGAGCAGCAAATGGCTTCATGGGAATTGGAATGATGAACATGTCAACAAATGGAATGATGCAAAATGCTGCAAACGGACCATGGAATCAAAACAATGATGCAAGCAGAATGGATTTAAGTAAACAAGAAGAGGCTAAGGCTGATGATACAACAGCTGAAGGCTGGACTTGTGAATGTGGTCATGTAAATCCAGCAGATGGTAAATTCTGTAGTGAATGTGGTAAGGCAAAAACATCAAAAAAGGTTTGCCCAAAGTGCAAAATGCCAAATGATGCAGGTAACAAATTCTGCAATAATTGTGGAGAACAATTATAAAGTTTTGTAGGAGGAACTTATATAATAATGGAGTTAGAGCAAGCGAAAACAGAGGTTAAAGAACTTAGAGAAAAATTAGAGTATTATGCAAAATTATATTACGATATGGATAGCCCTGCAATAACTGATTACGAGTATGATATGATGATGAACAGATTAAAAGCTTTGGAAAAAGAATTTCCGGAGCTTATTACTCGTGATTCATTAACTCAAAAAGTTGGAGGGCATGTTAAAGAGGGATTTAAACAAGTGGTGCATGAAGTACCACTTCAAAGCCTTCAAGATATATTTTCTTTTGAGGAATTGAGAGACTTTGACACAAGAGTTAGAAAAGTTGCAGAAGAAAATAATGAAGAGCTAAAATATGTTGTAGAAACAAAGATTGACGGTCTATCTACAGCACTTAAGTATGAAAATGGTGTTTTTGTACAAGGTGCAACACGTGGAAATGGCTTAATTGGAGAAGATGTAACAGATAACTTAAAAACAATTTCACATATACCAAAAGAGTTAAAAGAAAAAATAGATATTACGGTTCGTGGAGAGGTATTTATCGGAACAAAAGAGTTCGAAAAAATGAACGAAGAAAGAGAAATATTAGATGAAAGCCTATTTGCAAATGCAAGAAATGCAGCGGCAGGTTCTCTTCGCCAATTGGACTCAAAGGTAACTGCAACAAGACCGCTAGATATTTTTATATTTAATGTGCAAAAATATGATGAAGATACATTTGATTCTGAAAATTCACATTTTACAGAATTAGACAAGCTACAAAAATTAGGATTTAATGTAGTGCCGGTAAGAACATTGTGTAGTACAATAGATGAAGCAATAGAAGCAATCAAAAAGATTGGAGAAGACAGAGAAAATCTATCATTTGGAATAGATGGTGCAGTTATAAAGGTTGATAATTTACGTTTAAGAGAGATATTAGGAACCACTTATAAAGTTCCAAAGTGGGCTATTGCATATAAATATCCACCAGAGAAAAAAGAGACAAAACTTTTAGATATCGTATGTCAAGTCGGAAGAACAGGAGCGCTTACACCGACTGCAATATTAGAGCCAGTTAAGGTTGCAGGCTCAACTATTTCAAAAACAACACTTCACAATGAAGATTTTATAAAAGAAAAAGACCTAAAAATAGGTGATACAGTCGTAATTCAAAAGCAGGGAGACGTAATTCCAGAAGTTGTTGATGTTATAAAATCGAAGAGAGATGGTACTGAAAGAGAGTTTGTTATGCCAACAGTATGTCCAGTCTGCGGAGCACCAGTAGTAAGAGAAGAAGGCGAGGCTGTTGCACGTTGTATAGGAATAGAATGTAGTGCAAAAATATTAAGAAATCTTGCACATTTCGTCTCAAAAGAAGGAATGGATATAGATGGGCTTGGAATAAAAATATTAGAACAATTAGTAGATAAAGGTTTAATAAAAAATATTGCTGACATTTACACATTAACAGCAGAAGAAATTGCATCACTTAAAAAGAATGGAAAGAAATTTGCTCAAAATCTAATAGATTCAATAAATGCAAGCAAAAACAATGATTTATTTAAGCTACTAACAGCACTTGGAATAAGACATATAGGAACAAAATCTGCAAAAGGATTGTGCAAAAAATACAAATCAATAGACAAAATTGCAGAAGCAAGTTTCGAAGAATTAAGCATGATAGATGATGTTGGAGAAATTACAGCACAAAGTATTTACGAATTTTTCAGACAACCACAAACTGTTGATTTAATAAATAGGCTAAAAGAAGCGGGAGTAAATACTAAGGTAATACAAAATGAAAATACTAATACAGATGATAGATTCGCAGGAAAAACATTTGTATTAACAGGAAGTCTAGAAAAATATACAAGGCAAGAAGCTAGTGATATAATAGAAAGCTTTGGTGGCAAAGTATCAGGTTCAGTTTCTAAAAAAACGAGCTACGTACTAGCCGGGGAAGAAGCGGGTTCAAAATTAACAAAAGCACAAGAATTGGGAGTTGCAATTATTTCAGAGCAAGATTTTAAAAATATGATTGAAAAATAATTACAAATGTAGTAAAGTTGAAAATTCAAAAAAGAGAAGGTGGAAAAGAATTAAATTTTAGCAAGGAAAATAAATCCAAAAGGCAAGGACGCATACTTTTTGTATGTAACTGCGTTTTGAATGAAATTTGACGTAGTCAAAATTATAATTATTTTTCACCAGGGAAAGGACAAATAAACATATGGAAGGCAAATATTCATTTGAACGCATGGAAAACGAATTAGATAATGGGTATATAATTTTTTACACATATGTTAGAAATAGATACCAATTATTCAAGACATCAGAAAATTGCTATACACAGCAGTTACTAACAGAAGATTTAAAAAATCCATTACCACGTTTAACAATAATAACACACAAAAGATTAAAAGAAATATATCCATACATGGAAAACATAGAATATAAAACAAGTGCACTATAGGTGGAATGCGAGGGAGGCTTGAAAAATGTACACTTATGACGATGTAAAAGAACATAGCAATGACAGAGAATATGTAGAAAAAGCAATAGAAGAAGATGGACTTTTATTAGATGCAGCATCTCCTGAATTACAAGACGACAAAGAACTAGTAATGAAAGCTGTTACAAAAGATGGTGGAGCATTGGAATTTGCCTCAAAAAGGTTGAAAGCAGACAGAGAAATATTGATGCAGGCAGTTGAGAAAAAAGGCTGGGTTTTATGTTATGCCTCAGATGAATTGAAAGCAGATAAAGAACTAGTACTCAAAGCCGCAAAAACAGATGGACAAATTTTATATTATGTAAGCAAAGAACTAAGAGATGATTATGATGTTGTGCTAGAAACAGTAAAAAATAAAGGTTTAATTGTAAAATATGCTAGCAAGCGTCTGCGTTCAGACAAGACAATAGCAATAGAAGCAATAAAAAATGACAAAAGAGCTTATGATTTTATAGTACCAGAATTAAGACAAGATGAAGAAATACAGGCAATAATAAATCCACCAGCATAAAATTTTTTGGTATGAAATTGGAACGGAGAAAAAATTTATATTTTTCCGTTCCAATTTATATTAATGCTTTTTTGTGTTCTTCTCTGCCACCGTTTTGTACTATTGTATATTTTGAGGATTTGCATATAGGGTCTTATTATTTGTGTATATTACCATTCCTGGTTTTGCTCCATTAGGCTTTTTTACATATTTTATTAAAGTATAGTCAACTGGCACATTTTGAGACATTCTAGCCTTGCTGTAATATGCAGCAATAGATGCACATTTATATAAAACTGAATCTGGAACTGTGGTAGATTTATCAGTAAATTTTAAATTACTATCTGTTTTTAAGACAACATGACTTCCATGAATATCTTTCGTGTGAAACCAAATATCAGAATTTTGTGCGAGTCTGCAAGTTAAATAATCATTTTGTTTATTATTCTTTCCAATGTAAACAGTGTAACCATCAATATTGCGTTTTTCCAGCATATTACTTGCGTTTGATTGCTTACTCGATTTAGAATTAGTAATTTTGCTCTGTTTATTGTATACATGATTATTTACTGTATTTGCATTTTTCCCGAAAATTAAATTATCACAAATTTCAGAATAAATATTGTCTATATCTTCAATTGTGGAAACTTCTTCTAACTCGTATACAATACTTTCTAAGTATGATAACTCAGCCTCTGACAATTCTTTTTGCTTTTCTACAATAGCTATTGTGTTTTGTAGTTTTCTATATTTTTTGAAAAAATTCTTAGCATTTTTAGATGGACTAAATTTCTCATCTAATGGTATAGTAATTAAATTGTTGTTATCATAATAGTTTTCCAAAGTAACTTCAGCCTGTGGATAATCTGGTATTCTGTATAAATTTGAAGTTATTAATTCACCATATAATCTGTATTTTTCAGCATTTGTGCAATCGGCAATTTTTAAATCTATTGTGCTAATTCTTTCTTTTATCTTTCCAACATGATTTAAAACAAGCTTTAATACTGTATCTCTGTACTGTTTGAATTGCTCAGACTGTTCTTTTGAAGTATAGAAATCATCTAAATAGAAGTTCACAGCAAGTCCATCGTTTGTTGATTTATAAGCAAAGTAATCTTTCTTAACAGAAGGATATTCTTTTAAAACAACGTTATCAGGCATGTTTGCAAATAAATCTTTTAGATATGAGTAAACTTCTTTCAAATTATTAGTAGAAACAGCTGTTGGAATGTTCAATGTTTCTAATAAATATGATATATTCTTTTTTCCAAATCCATTGTAAACTTTAGATAATGTTGATGGCAAATTTTCGCTATCTATTGAAACATCTCTATAAAACTCATCGAAAGTTTTAACTGCAAGAAAGTCCTTTTTAGCACTTTCAATATTCAAATATTTCGAACCAGGGAAGATGTCTCTATTTGAATTATCAAACTTATTTAGATGACGTAAGCTATCGATAACTGTATGCTCCGAATTTAGCAATATAATATTGCTGTGTTTTCCCATAAGTTCAACAACAAGAGTTTTTGTAATTAAATCATTAAGCTCGTTGTATACATCAATATCAATAAAAACAATACGTTCTAAGCCATTAGAATAAATTCTTTTAATAGTTCCACCAGTCAAATGTTTTCTAAGAACCATGCAAAAATTCAAAACATTTTGAGGGTTAGGTTTAGAATTAGTAGTTAAATGAATTCTATAATTTACTGAATCTATAGAAACATTCAAACAATAATTCTTTCCACTAGAATAAACACCCAATAAAATTTCGTTTTTATTAGGCTCAAAAATTTTATTTATCTTTCCATTAATAAGGCAAGTGTTTAATTCTGAAACTACTGCTTTAGTTACAATACCATCAAAAGCCATTGCAAAAATCTCCTTAAATTTTAATAGAATGATTATACCGCAAAAAAGACTGTTTATCAATAAAAAATCTTATAAAAGTAGCAGTATAATAGGTTATATACTAAACTAATGAAATATGAAAAAATTAAAACAGAAAATCAAAATAATTTGCAAAAAATATTGACATTTCAAGCTTTTTTAGCATATAATACAAACCAATGAGGCACTATTAGGAGGAACTTACTAAAAGATGAACAACAATTATAATAATATGTCTGATGATGAACTACTGAAATTGATAAATAAAAAAGATACAGATGCACTAGATTTTTTAATATGCAAATATAAAGACCTAGTAAATTCAAAAGTGAATAAATATTTTATAATTGGTGCCGAAAAAGAAGATATAGTTCAAGAAGGTTTGATAGGTCTATATAAAGCAATTAAAGATTACAAACCGGACAAGCAGAACTCATTTAAATCATTTGCAAATTTATGTATAGAAAGACAATTAATAACAGCAATAAAATCCTCTAATAGACAGAAACATATGCCATTAAATTCGTATTTATCATTGAACATGACAGCTTTTGAAAACGAAGATGGAAACAATGATACGCAAATAGTGGACGTGCTTGAAAACACAGTAATAGAAGATCCACTAGATACAATCACGAAAAAAGAATACTTTTCAAGTGTAGAAAATGTTATAGACTCATCTTTAAGTGATTTTGAAAAGAAAGTACTTAATAGATATGTACAAGGCGAATCTTATGTAAAAATTGCAGAAAGATTAGATGCTCCAGTAAAATCTGTGGACAATGCGATACAAAGAATTAGAAAGAAAACTGCAAAAAATATACAAGCAGAAAGTAATATATAAAAGCTTCTGATTCAAACCAGAAGCAATATACGCTATCATAGCTCAGTAGGTAGAGCGCAGCCTTGGTAAGGCTGAGGTCACGGGTTCGATTCCCGTTGTTAGCTCCATAATTTATAGAAAACTAGAATTTTTAGAGAATTCTAGTATTTTTTTATAAAAAAACGGGAATTGAAAAGGAGGATTAGAAAATTGTCCAGTGGACAATTTTCCAGACGTAGCTCGGTAATTCACGTTGTTAGCTCCAGTGAAGCAATTTGTTTGTCTATTTTTGATATTAATTACGGTTATAAAATCTAATAAATTTTTGTCTAAATTTGTATAAATAGTCTCAATAAAAAAATTCTCGAATACAATATATTAGGAGGATTTAATATGGAAAAGATTAAGACGATAGCAAAATATACAATAAATGTTTTGGCAATTATTAGTGCTTTGGTTACTGGAATTAATGCTGTAGAAGGAATAACAATACCATATGCGATTCAAATAGTACAGGTAATAGCTGTTGTTCAAGGAGTAATAAGTACGTATTTATTAGGACAGAAGGCTATTAGCAATAGGGAGAAGAAATAAATATGAATATAATTAATACAAATTTAAATTTTAAACAAATGGATACACGTAGCTCTACTAAAAGAATAATTTTGCATCATGCTGCGGCCAAAAAGTGTTCTGCTGAAGATATTCACAGGTGGCATTTAAACAATGGTTGGAGTGGAGCTGGATATCACTTTCTGGTAAGAAAAGACGGCACAATATATAGACTTCGTCCGGAGGATAAGGTTGGAGCACATGCATATGGTTCAAATTATGATTCATTGGGAATTTGCTTTGAAGGAGATTATAAGGAAGAAATAATGCAAGAGGAGGAGATTAAGGCTGGAAGAGAACTTGTAAATTTTTTAAAAAATAAATATGGAATAAGCACAGTACAAGTTCATAAAAATGTAAATGCAACAAATTGCCCTGGTGACAATTTTCCATTTGATCAAATAGCAAATGAAACAGGAGAATCAAAACCAAGCAAAGAAAAGGGAAAAATAGCTATAATACAAACTTCTTTAAATGAAAAATATGGCTTAAATATTTCAGTAGATAATATTTATGGAAACGAGACGAAGAAGGCATTGGTGAAGGGATTACAAACAGAATTAAATAAACAGTTTGGAAGTAAACTAGCAGTCGATGGAATATTTGGAACTAACACTTACAATGCCTGTATAAATGTTCGAAGAGGTGCAGAAGGAAACATCACTTGGTTAATTCAGTCAATGCTTATTTGCAAATTATTTAACCTTAATGCAGACGGAATATTCGGACCCGCAACAGAAAGTGCGGTACGAGAATTTCAAAAAAGAAATGGATTATCACAAGATGGAATAGTTGGAAAGAATACGTTTAATAAATTATTCAAATAACAAAAATAAGAACTTAAATTTCACGTTTGAGTTCTTAATTTTTATACGTTGAAAGCTAGAAAATCAATATTTTCACTTGACAAAACAATTGATTATGATAGAATTGTGTTGGTAGGATACGATGTGTAATTAGAATTGAAATTTACATAAAAATATGATATAATTCTAAAAGGTTACATATAATAAAAAGGGAGGTAGTAGTATGAAAAAAGTCTACGACGCATTAACAATTGCAAAATGGATTATAAATAAGATACACCCAGAACCTTTAAAACTTCAAAAATTATTATATTTAGCACAAGGATATTCATATGCCTTTTATGATAGACCTTTATTTAAGGAAGAAATAGAAGGATGGGTTCATGGCCCAGTTGTAAGAAATGTATATAACATGTTTAGCTCTTATCAATATAATTGCATAGATATTAATTATGAAGTAGAAGAACTAGATAAAGAAGCAGAAGATGTACTAAACTACGTAATAAATAACTTTGCAAAATATGATTCAAAATATTTAGAAAAATTAAGTCACGAACAAGAGCCTTGGATAATGGCTAGAAGCGGCTTAGATCCAGATGAAAGAAGCGATAAAACCATATCAAAGGAAAGTATTTCAAACTATTTCATAAATGAAGTATTCCAGCCAGAAATGGAGGAATGGGATTAGTGATAGGAGAAATCTGGACATATAAGGCGACAAAGCCAAGTGATAATTTAGAAAAGATTAGACCGGTGCTTGTCATTGGAGATGACGGAGACAACGGTCTAGAATTTGTTGATATTAATTATGTTATAATTTCTTCATCAGCTTCGTGTGGAAAATATGATGTTGAAATAAATGAAGAAACTGCCAAATACATTGGACTAAAAAGACCGTCTGTAATAAAAACTACTAAAATATATACAGGCTCAAGACAGAAGTTAGGATGCAAAATAGGAGATTTAACAGATGAATTAAAAAAGAAATTCATGTGCAAGTATAGGGAATATCAAGAAAATATTATGAATAAATGGAATTAAAGATAAAAACCTTGAGCAGTCAAGGTTTTATTCAAGCAAATATAGAAAGAAGGATATAGTATGAAAATAGGAATTGTAGGACTTCCAAATGTAGGAAAGAGTACTTTATTTAATGCAATAACAAACGCAGGAGCAGAATGTGCAAACTACCCGTTCTGTACAATAGAACCAAATGTTGGTGTAGTTCCAGTGCCAGATGAAAGATTGGACAACCTAGCAAAGATGTACAATCCTCAAAAGGTTACACATGCTGTAATTGAATTTGTTGATATAGCAGGTTTGGTAAAAGGAGCAAGCAAAGGCGAAGGATTAGGAAATAAATTTTTATCTCATATAAGAGAAACAGATGCAATTTGCCAAGTTGTAAGATGTTTTGAAGATTCAAACATAATACATGTTGATGGAAGCATTAACCCTGTAAGAGATATAGAAACTATTAATTTAGAACTTGTATTTGCAGATTTAGAGACTGTTGAGAAAAGAATTGATAGAGCTAGTAAATTAATAAAAGGTGATAAGAAATATCAATTAGAATTTGATACATGGAAAAAAGTAAGAGATGCTTTGCAAAATGGAAAACCAGCAAGAAGTTTGGAGTATACAGATGAAGAACTAGAAATAGTAAGGGACGGATTCTTATTAACAATGAAACCAATTTTATATGTTGCAAATGTTTCAGAAGATCAATTATTGGATGAAAATGATGCAAATGTAAACAGTGTAAAAGAATATGCAAAACAAGACAAGGCAGAAGTTATAAAGCTTTGCGTAAAAATAGAAGAAGAATTATCAAGTTTAGATGGTAATGACAAAAAGGAAATGCTAGAAGCATTAGGCCTAGAAGAATCTGGATTAGATAAAGTAATAAAAGCAAGCTATGATTTACTTGGATTAATGTCATTCTTAACAGCTGGAGAGCCAGAAGTAAGAGCCTGGACAATAAAGAAAGGAACAAAAGCTCCACAGGCTGCAGGAAAAATTCACTCAGATATAGAGAGAGGTTTCATTAGAGCAGAAATAGTTTCTTATGATGACTTGATGAGAGAAGGCTCAATGACAGCAGCAAAAGAAAAAGGCTTAGTTCGTTCAGAGGGTAAAGAATACATAATGCAAGATGGAGATATAGTATTATTTAAATTTAATGTATAAATTAAGAGACGTCCTTCGCCCAAGAGGGACGCCCTTTTTTGGGCGAATTTAGCTTAAAGTACAATAAAGTCTTGCAATTTCGCCCAAAATCCCCCGTCCCTAATGGGCGAAAATTCACAAAACTTTCACAATAAAATTAGCAATCTCTATTGACTTTTGCTAACTTACGATGTATTATATACACAGTTTAGCACTCAAGGTAGTATAGTGCTAAAAAGAGGTGAAAAAATGCTAGACAATAGAAAGAAAAAAATATTGCAAGCTATTGTAGAAGAATATATTGAAACAGCTGAGCCTGTAAGCTCGAAGTCTATTGTAGAAAAACATGGAATTGATTACAGCAGTGCCACGATAAGAAATGATATGGCTGAGCTTGAAAAGATTGGTTTGCTTGATAAACCACATACATCAGCTGGACGTATTCCGTCAGCACAAGGTTATAGATACTATGTTGATGAACTTTTGAACTATAATGATATTAGTATGCAAGAGATAAAATATATACAGACACAACTTGCAACTAAGGTTAATCAGATAGAAGATTTAACAAAAATTGCAACATCAACATTATCTGAAATAACTCATTACACATCAGTTGGAATAGGACCACGAGTTGCGAGCCAAAATATAGAAGAAGTTAAATTTGTATTGTTAGGTAGCAGGCTTTTAATGGCAATAATTCTAACAGAGAGTGGACTTATAAAAGAAACAATAATTAAGTTTGACGAAGATGTAACACAGGAACAAGTTGATACAATAACGTATTTGTTTAACAACAAACTAAAAGGAAAACCACTTACTCAAATAGATAAACCGATGGAAGAATACATGCATTCAGAAATGAGTAGTGTATTAAATGTGGTAAAACCTGTATTAGAACAGTTAAATAAAGCAATAAACGAAGACGCACCGATTTATATGGAGGGAGCTAATAAATCGTTTGATTTGCCAGAATTCAAGAGCTTAGATATAGCCAAAAATTTCGTAAATATATTAGACACAGACAAAACTAAACAGATGATAGATGTTTTGAATAGTGATGATAATCAAGATGAAATAAACGTTTACATTGGTGATGAAAATGTGGATGAAGCTCTAAAAGACTTTAGCATAATAACATTTAAACATAAAGAAGAAGGAAAAGATTTAGGAACGATTGCTATAATTGGACCTACCAGAATGGACTATTCAAAAGTAATATCAGCAATGAAATATATTAGTAAAAAATTAGGCGAAAATAGTGAAACACCAAAACTAGACAATCCAAATTCTAAAGAGAGAAAGGATGATGATAATGGATAAAGAGAAAAAAGTACAAGGAGAAAAAGAGGAAAAGCAAGAAGTAAAAAAAGAAGAAAAGACAGAAAATAAAGAAAAAGAATTAAATGAGCAAATATCAAAATTAAAAGATGAATTGGCAGACGTAAAAGATAGACACACAAGACTCATTGCAGAATTCGACAATTTAAAGAAAAGAAGCGCAAAAGAAAGAGAAGGGTTATACAATTCGATAATAGGGGATATAATATCATCATTATTACCAGTAATTGATAACTTAGAAAAAGCAACAGAAGCCGAGACAAAAGATGAAGAATATAAAAAAGGAATCGAACTTGTATTAAAGCAATTTAAAGATGTGCTTACAGCAAATGGAGTAAAAGAAATAGAGGCAGTAGGACAACCTTTTGATCCAGAATTACATGAGGCAGTAAGCATGATACAAGATGAAAAATTTGGAGAAAAAATAGTTGCACAAGAATATAGAAAAGGCTACATGATAGGAAATAAGGTTATTCGTCATTCTATGGTTGTTGTAGCAAACTAAAATTAATAAAAAGCTTCGTCTTGCGTTGTTAAATTTGCCATTAATAATCCTTTGGCGGACATGCAAAGTACGCCTCCGGTTATTAAGACAAATTTGCCTTGTAATACTTGCTTTTAATTAATTTAACAATTTTATATGTTATTAATTTTAAAAATTTATATAGATAGAACTTAAGAAAATTTAATATAGAAAAATAACTTTAGTATAGTAAAATAGGGAGGAAATTTATTATGGGAAAGATTATAGGTATTGATTTAGGTACAACAAATTCATGTGTTGCAGTTATGGAAGGTGGAGAGCCAGTTGTTATTCCTAATGCAGAAGGAAACAGAACAACTCCATCAGTAGTTGCATTTTCAAAAAATGGAGAAAGATTAGTAGGACAAATAGCAAAACGTCAAGCTGTTACAAATCCAGATAACACAGTTATATCAATAAAAAGAAAAATGGGTACAGCTGAAAAAGTTAAAATAGAAGGAGAAGAATTCTCTCCACAAGAGATTTCTGCTATGATATTACAAAAATTAAAGACAGATGCAGAAAATTATTTAGGACAAAAAGTTACACAAGCTGTTATAACAGTTCCAGCATACTTCTCAGATAGTCAAAGACAAGCTACAAAAGATGCAGGTAAAATTGCAGGACTTGAAGTATTAAGAATCATAAACGAGCCAACAGCTGCAGCTTTAGCATTTGGTATGGATAAAGAAGATCAAGACCAAAAAATAATGGTATACGATTTAGGTGGTGGAACATTCGATGTTTCTATACTTGATATCGGTGATGGTGTATTCGAAGTTCTTGCTACAAATGGTAATACACACTTAGGTGGAGATGACTTTGACCAAAGAATTATAGATTACTTAATATCAGAATTCAAAAAATCAAATGGAATAGATTTATCAACAGATAAAATGGCTATGCAACGTCTAAAAGAAGCTGCTGAAAAAGCTAAAATAGAGCTTTCTGGAATGCAACAAACACAAATCAACTTGCCATTCATTACAGCAGATGCTCAAGGACCAAAACACTTAGATGTAACATTAACAAGAGCTAAATTCGAAGAATTAATCAGAGATTTAGTTGATGCTACAAGAGTACCAGTAGAGCAAGCTATGAAAGATGCAGGAGTTACATCTGCAGATATTCATAAAGTATTATTAGTTGGTGGTTCAACAAGAGTACCTTGTGTACAAGAAGAAGTTAAGAAAATAACAGGAAAAGAGCCAGATAAAGGAATAAACCCAGATGAATGTGTTGCAATTGGTGCATCAATTCAAGGTGGTGTATTATCAGGTGATGTTAAAGACTTAGTATTACTAGATGTAACACCATTATCATTAGGTATTGAAACATATGGTGGTGTATTCACAAAATTAATCGAAAGAAATACAACAATACCAACAAAGAAATCACAAATATTCTCAACAGCAGCAGATGGTCAAACATCAGTTGAAGTACACGTATTACAAGGTGAACGTGAAATGGCTGCATACAACAAAACATTAGGAAGATTCCAATTAACAGGAATTCCAGCAGCACCAAGAGGAGTACCACAAATTGAAGTTACATTTGATATAGATGCTAACGGTATAGTTCACGTATCTGCAAAAGATATGGCAACAGGAAACGAGCAAAAAGTTTCTATTACAGCTTCGACAAACTTAACAGATGAAGATATAGACAAAGCTGTTAAAGATGCAGAAGCACATGCTGCAGAAGATAAGAAGAAGAAAGACGAAATAGAAGCTAGAAACGAAGCTGAAAGCTTAATGTACAACTGCCAAAAGACAGTAGATGAATTAGGTGACAAGATAAGCGGGGAAGAAAAAGCAAAAGCTACAGCAGAAATAGAGAATGTAAAGAAAGCTCTTGAAGGTTCTGACATTGATAAAATAAAAGAAGCAACAGAGAAATTAAAACAAGCTTTCTATGCAATGTCTGAAAAACTATATGCACAAGCAAATCCAAACGGAGCTGCAGGTGCCGGAGCAAATGCAGGAGCAGGTGCTGGACCACAAACAGACGCAAATGGAAATGTATACAATGCAGATTACAAAGTAGAAGACGACAAAAAAGACGAAAACAAATAATAAAAATCGCCCAATAGGGACGCCCCTTTTTGGGCGATTTTCTTAAATGTTTTTCGCCCCCAAAGGGGAGTCCCTATTGGGCGGAAAAGGATAATTGTAGAAAAGGAGAAAGCAATGGCTGAAAAGAAGGATTATTATGAAGTCTTAGGTGTTGAAAAAACAGCAACAGATGACGAACTAAAAAAAGCATATAGACGTCTTGCAAAGAAATATCACCCTGATGCTAATCCAGATAATAAAGAAGAAGCAGAAGCAAAATTCAAAGAAGTAAATGAAGCATATGAAGTTTTGTCTAATCCGCAAAAGAGAAAAATGTATGACCAATTTGGAACAGCAGATCCAAGCCAAGGTTTTGGTGGTGCTGGAGGTCCATTTGGTGGAGGAACATATACGTATTCTACATCTGGCTTTGATGGATTTAGTGATATTTTCGGAGACTTAGGTGATTTATTTGGATTCGGAACTGGAAGATCATCAGCTAGAAATCCAAATGCTCCAAGCAAAGGTGCAGATTTGAAATATAGTGTAAACCTTACTTTTGAAGAAGCATATAGTGGAGTAAATAAAGAAATAAATATAACTAGAAATGAAAAATGTCCTACATGTTCTGGTACAGGTGCAAAACCTGGAACACATCCAGAAACATGCTCTATATGTGGAGGAAAAGGTACTGTTACAAAGATGCAGACTACTTTATTAGGACAAATGAGAGTCCAAACAACATGTTCAAATTGCCATGGAACTGGTAAAGTAATAAAAGATGTTTGTGATACATGTCTTGGAAAAGGAACGGTAAGAAAACAGGCTAAAATAAATCTAAAAATACCTGCTGGAATTGACGATGGTCAAACAGTAGTATTAAGAGGCGAAGGTGAACCAGGAACTAATGGTGGACCAAATGGAGATATATATGTAACAGTAAATTTGAAGAGACACAGCATATTTACTAGAAAAGATGATAATGTATATTGTGATATTCCAATCACATTTACACAAGCAACACTTGGCGCAGAGCTGGAAATTCCACTAGTAGATGGAACAAAAACGACATATAAAATACCAGAAGGAACACAAACAGGCACAAAATTCACAATAAAAGACAAAGGATTTGTACACATTAATTCTGGTTATAGAGGAAATCTAATATTCACAGTGCAGGTACAAGTTCCAAAACGTTTGTCTAAAGAACAAAGAGATTTACTTGTAGAACTTGCAAAAACTATGAATGAACAACCTCCTGTAAAAAAGAGAGGAATATTTGGATAAAATAAACAATTTTGAACTGACAGAGAAAAATAAAGTTTTCTGTCAGTTTTATTATTTATAAAAATTTTTATAAATAATAAACTTTGAGGTTGTTTTTCTTGCAAATTTTATAAAGATTGTGCTATAGTATAAATGTTAGATATAAGGAAAGGAATTATATTAATATGGATAAAAAGAAAAAAGAAAAGAAATATATTTTTGGAATAATAGGAGGTTTTATACTAGGTTTAGTATTTTCTATATTAACGACAGCAGCATATATTTATACCGATTTTATTGGAATACTTGGTGCAATATTGTTTATTGGAATTTTTGAGTATTTTGGATATAAAATATTTCAAGGAAAAATAGATAAAAAAACGCCATGGATTATTATGGGATTATCAATTGTAAATGTGTTAATAATGTCTTTTATGATTATTCCCGTGGCTCTGTTAGTAAAGTCAAATATACAATTTAGCTTTAAAGAAGCAGTAAATTTATATAAAAATTCAAACATATCACTTAATATAGTACAAGATTGTCTACTTTCATTGGTGTTATCATTATTGGGGTCATATACTATAGGTACTGTTATAAATAAAAAAGTTATGTTAAATGTTAATAAGGTAAAATTATTTTCATCTGACAATAAGGAAAAACAGGAATATAAGGAAGTTGCTATTAACGCTACAAAATCAATATTTGAAAAACTAGAGGCAACAGATGAAAAAAAGGCTGTAAAAAAAGAAGATTTAATTGAACAAATTAATAATAAAAATGCAAAGGAATATATTAATTACCTATACAGTTTACGCATTATAAAAAAATATAAAGGAAAATATTATTACTGTGAAGAAGCTGAAAGCAACATAAAAATACACTATGCGTATTGGAAGGATGCAATTGCTATTGCAATAGCAGTTGTGAGTATTGCTTGCATATTATTTTCATTTGGATTAATTAGTCAATCAAAGAAAAAAGTATACAACAATGATGTTAGTTTTTCAATAGATAATACTTGGAATGAATATAAAGTAAATCAAAGTACAGAAGATGATGAAACAACAGTTAAGAAAACTTGGAGGTATTATAAATACATGAATGCTAATGAAGTATTGGCAGGAAATGAAGAACATAGTTATCCTGAAACAATAACTGTATCATATGGAGATAATAACTTTGGTGAAAAAATAGAATTAAACGATTTACGAGATTTATTTGAAGGATATTTCTATGAATATATGGGCTTCGACAATTATCAAATAGAAGTACTTACGACAGATAATGGCTATGAAACATTAGAGATTATGTTGGGATATGAAGATGCCATGGTTTTTGATTATTACTTGATTAATGGAGACAAGATGGCATTTATTTCAGCAAGCACTTATAGCAATGATGAAAATCTATATGATAGTTTAGAAGAGTATACAAAAGAAGTGGTAAATAGTTTTAAATGGAATGAATAAAATTTATTGCAAAAATAAAAGATATTTGTTAAAATAATAATTAGTTTAAAGCATAATAAAAAATAGGCTAAAAAAAAACACCTTTTTAGGTATTTTTAGCCTATTTTTTGTTTATTGATGTAGTAGAAGGAGGAAAAAATGAGCACAAAATATGTATTTGTAACAGGTGGAGTTGTATCAGGTTTAGGAAAGGGAATTACAGCAGCATCTCTTGGAAGGCTGTTAAAAAATAGAGGGTATAAAGTGGCAAACCAAAAGTTTGACCCATATATAAATGTTGATCCAGGAACAATGAGCCCATATGAACATGGTGAAGTTTTTGTAACAGATGATGGCGCAGAGACAGATTTGGATTTAGGACATTATGAAAGATTTACAGATGAAAATTTAACAAAAAATTCGAGTATAACAACAGGAAGAATCTATCAACGTGTAATAGAAAAAGAAAGAAGAGGAGATTACTTAGGAAAGACTGTTCAAGTAATTCCACATATAACAAATGAAATAAAAGAAAAGGTATATTCACTTGGAAAAGATGGTGCAGATGTTGTAATAACTGAAATTGGTGGAACTGTTGGAGACATAGAGAGTTTGCCATTCTTAGAGGCAATTAGACAAGTTGGAATAGAAAATAATCCAGAAGACGTGGTATATATACATGTTACGCTATTGCCATACATAACAGGTTCAAATGAATTGAAATCGAAACCAACACAACATTCTGTAAAAGAACTTCAATCTTTAGGGATTAAACCAGACGTATTAGTGTGTAGGACAGAACTTCCGATAACGGAAAATATTAGAAATAAAATAGCTTTATTCTGTAATGTAAGACCAGAAAATGTAATTGCAAATATGACGGCATCAAATTTATATGAAGTTCCACTTATGCTAGAAAAGGAAGGTTTGGCAACAAGCATATGTAAACATTTAAAATTAGAAAAAATAGAGCCTAAAAATGAAGAATGGGAAAAAATGATAGATCATTTTAAGAATGTAGATAAAAAATATAAAGATGAAAAAGTGAAAAAAGTAAAAATTGCAATAGTAGGAAAATATATAAAATTGGAAGATTCGTACTTATCTGTTGTTGAGAGTATAAAACATGCAGGATATGCAAATGAGGTTGATGTTGAAATTGGATTTGTAGATTCAGAAACAATAAATGCCGAAAATGCAAAACAAAAACTTGAAAAATTTGACGGAATTATAGTCCCAGGGGGATTCGGTAACAGAGGAATTGAAGGAAAAGTTCAAACTGTAAAATATGCTAGAGAAAATAACGTTCCATTTTTAGGAATATGTTTGGGAATGCAAATGGCGGTAATAGAATTTGCAAGAGATGTTTTAGACTTAAAAGATGCAGACTCAGTAGAGTTTAATCCAGATACAAAAAATCCAGTAATACATATAATGGAAGATCAAAAGAATATAACAAAAAAAGGTGGAACTATGAGACTTGGAGCATATCCTTGTGTACTTGAAAAAGGAACACTTGCAAGTAATTTGTATGGTTCAGAAGAAATATCTGAGAGACACAGACATAGATATGAATTTAACAATGATTATAAAAAGAAGATGGAAGAAAAGAAAATGGTATTCTCTGGAACATCTCCAGACGGCAATCTTGTAGAGATTGTAGAAATAAAAAATCATCCATACTTTATAGCAGTACAATTCCATCCAGAATTTAAATCAAGACCGGATAGACCACAACCATTATTTGTAGGTTTAGTGAAAGCAACAAAAAATAGAATTTAAATGGAAAATAAGAAAATTTTTAAGTATAAATGTTTCAAGAGTTATTAAAATAAGGAGTCCGAATTACTCGGGCTCCTCAATGAATTCTCTGTCTCCTTTATGACGAATATAAGCGTCCTCAAATTCGCCCAGAGACAAGTTTTCATCATACATGGCATTGTACAACTCCAACTGACGTACGATTTCAAGTTTTTGTTCTAGTACTGGACCAGAAAAATATTTGCAAAGTTCGGCGACTAGAGCGTCGCCAGGAAGCATATTGTAGATGTTAACAGCTCTCTTGGCGGACATGAGAATTCCCTCCTTAAAACTAGTTTTTTTACTTAGAACAGTAAATTTATAATATTATATACCCAATTAGTAAAAAAAGCAAACATTACATTAAAAAATCATTAATAGATGAAGTTTTTTGGATTAAAATATTTTCTGATTAGGCTGATATTAGATGGAAATGAAGGAATAAATTGAAAAATATGTCATATAATGAATGTGAAAGTTTTGTGAAAATTAGCAATCTCTATTGACATTTGCTAACAAAAGGTATAAATTATTAGCAGTCATAAAGAAAGAGTGCTAAGAAACGTTGGTGCAATGTTAGTGGAAATAGTAAGGAGCTAAAAAATTTAGAATATAGCCAATTATTAATTAACTGTACATATTTAGAACTAATGTTATTAGAATTCCAACAGACTATGAATTACTGGAATTTTATAATTTTGGTAATAAAACAAGGAGGTAATTTAATATGTTAAAACCATTAGCAGACAGAGTTGTATTAAAAATGACAAAAGCTGAGGAAACTACTAAAAGTGGAATAATTCTTTCAGAAGGAAGCAAAGAAAAACCACAAATTGCGGAAGTAATTGCAGTAGGACCTGGTGGCAATGTAGACGGAAAAGAAATAAAAATGTATGTAAAAACAGGAGATAAAGTTGTAATAACAAAATATGCAGGAACCGAAATAAAATATGAAGGCGAAGACTATATAATAGTAAAGCAAAACGATATTCTAGCAATAGCAGAATAATCGCCCAATAGGGACGCCCCTTTTGGGGCGAAACAAACTTTTAGAAAAAATAATTTTCGCCCAAGAAAGGCTGTCCCTAATGGGCGAAAAGAGAAAGGAATTAATTTTGAGTAAACAAGATTAATTATGTGAAAATATGGAAGAAAAAAAGAAAGTAACAATTTTATATACAAATTGGAAAGGCGAAACAAAATATAGAAATATTATACCAATGTCGGTTGAGTTTAAAGCCACACAATGGCATCCAGAAGAACAATGGATATTAAATGCAATGGACGTTGATAAAAATGCACAAAGGGCTTTTGCAATAAAAGATATAAAAGAATGGAAAGTAAATTAAATTGATTTTGAGGAGGAATTTAAAATGTCAAAAGAAATTAAATTTGGAGAAGATGCAAGAAAATCTTTATTAGATGGTGTAAATAAATTAGCAGATACGGTTAAGGTAACACTTGGACCAAAAGGAAGAAATGTTGTACTAGATAAAAAATTTGGTGCACCACTTATTACAAATGATGGTGTTACAATAGCTAAAGAAATTGAATTAGATGACCCATTTGAAAATATGGGAGCAAGACTTGTTAAAGAAGTATCTACAAAAACAAACGATGTTGCAGGTGATGGTACTACAACAGCAACAGTTTTAGCACAAAGCATGATCAAAGAAGGTGTCAAAAATGTAGCTGCTGGTGGAGATCCAATGGCAATAAAAAGAGGTATTTCTAAAACAGTTGATAAAGCTGTAGAAGAACTAAAAAAAGTAAGCTCAAAAGTTGCTGGAAAAGAAGATATAGCAAGAGTTGCAAGCATATCTGCAAATGATAGAGAAATTGGTGAATTAATTTCAGAAGCTATGGAAAAAGTTACAAAAGATGGTGTTATAACAATAGAAGAATCTAAAACATCAAATACAGAGCTTAACATAGTAGAAGGAATGGAATTCGACAAAGGATATGTTTCTCCATACATGGTAACAGATACAGAGAAAATGGAAGCCGTTGTTGACAATCCATATATATTAATAACAGATAAAAAAATAAGCAATATTCAAGAAATATTACCATTACTAGAAACATTAATGCAACAATCTGGAAAACTAGTAATAATCTGTGATGATATAGAGCAAGAAGCATTGTCAACATTAATCTTAAACAAATTAAGAGGTGTAATAAATGTTTTAGCTGTTAAAGCTCCTGGATATGGAGACAAGAGAAAAGCTACGTTACAAGACATTGCAACATTAACAGGAGGAGAAGTTATAACATCAGATTTAGGGCTAGAATTAAAAGACACAACAGTTGCTCAATTAGGTAGAGCAAAACAAATAAAAGCAGACAAAGAGCGTACAATTATAGTTGATGGAAGCGGAGATAAGAACGCAATAGCAGAAAGAGTTGCACAATTGAGAGCACAAATTGAAGAAGAAAAGAGTTCTTATGAAAAAGAACAATTACAAGAACGTTTAGCAAAACTTGCTGGAGGAGTTGCTGTAATTGGTGTTGGTGCTGCAACAGAAGTTGAAATGAAAGACAAAAAATTAAGAATTGAAGACGCTTTATCAGCAACAAGAGCTGCTGTTGAAGAAGGCATAGTTGCAGGTGGTGGAACAGCATTTATAAACATTTTACCAGAAGTAGAAAAATTTGTAGAAAGCCTACCACAAGAAGAAAAATTAGGTGGTAAAATAGTAACAAGAGCACTACAAGAGCCAGTAAGACAAATTGCAATAAATGCAGGACTTGAGCCAGCAGTTATTCTAGAAAATGTAAAAGCTTCACCAGCTGGAGTTGGATTTGATGCTGGAAAAGAAGAATATGTAGATATGAAGAAAGCCGGAATTGTAGACCCTACAAAAGTTTCAAGAAGCGCACTTCAAAATGCTGCATCAGTAGCTTCAATGATATTAACAACAGAAAGTATAGTAACAGACAAGAAAGAACCAAAAGCTTGTGGTTGTGGAGACCATAACGATGGTGCTGCAGACATGGGTGGAATGTATTAGAAGTGAAATTGCATAAATTTAGTTAAATAGAATATTTTATAAAATTTAAATGAAATATTTAAAAATAAAGTAAAAAATGCTATAATAAAAGGCACAAGAATAATATTATAAAATTCATGTGTCTTTTATATTTTTATAATTGCGAGCATGCTGGAATTGGTAGACAGGCACGTCTCAGAAGCGTGTGTCTTATGACGTATGAGTTCAAATCTCATTGTTCGCACCAGAGTTTATTGTTTAGTATGATAAATTAATAAAAATAATGAAGTAATAAATAGCTTCAAATATAGTATTTTCAAGTACTTGCAAATTTGCTAAAAAAATACCGAAAAAATTTAAAAAAAATTTAAAATATGTATTGACAAATTTAAGTATTTTTAGTATACTAAGGAAGTCGAGAGAAATGGTCGCTTAGCTCAGCTGGGAGAGCATCTGCCTTACAAGCAGGGGGTCATAGG